>Ga0247733_1000027_pt1 | contig 253770 bp, 272 predicted proteins | sample UWRJL043104R2_FD_180932 | JGI IMG/M metagenome (GOLD analysis project Ga0247733, IMG submission 180932) | Plant litter microbial communities from Arlington Agricultural Research Station in Wisconsin, United States - UWRJ-L043-104R-2 | ecosystem: Environmental > Terrestrial > Plant litter >... | reverse complement strand
CCTCCACCACCACCACCACCACCACCACCGGTATGTAGATATATCATGATTTACTATATGCCAGCCAGCTGATTATGCATCGCAGCCTCCACCGCCGCCCCCGCCGCCACCACCTCCTCCGCCACCTCCCGCACCTGCTGATATCTTGGAAATCATCACCAGCCCCAACGATCTTATGCCAGCACACTATTCTGGCGTGTCTCTTCTTGACAATGCGCGTGTTGTCCGACTCGTCCACTTCAAACGCAATATATTTGCGTCATTCCACCGTGCACATCTTACCGATTTTGAAGAGTTCAAATGGATCATCCAGTGGGGTAACACTGAGGTGTGGTGCCAGAAGCCAAGTCCATCGGACCCTAGACCTTTGGCAACGCTTGGAACGTCTCATTGTAAACCTATCAAAGTCTCTGCCCTAAAGAATCCGCGACCAGTCAGTCTCGAAACGCCGAGAGTATGGGCAAGTTCTGCCTTGACAGTGCCGACTGATGACGACGTCTTTGATTGCAACGCTGGACATGAGGTCGACGATAACTTCTCTGGCGCTTGTGGTCAGTGCACCGACGAGAAGAGCGAAGCACTGGACGCAACGCCCCTAGTTTATTACCTTGTGCTCTCGACTTGTCAGGCTAACGATCCGTTCATTCATGGCGCTCATTTCAACGGCAAGCAGATCTACAAGCTCGTCAAGTGTGGTAGCCGAGACGCCGCTATCTCTGAGGCATTCTATGCTTGCGGGGTAAACGGGTGGAGCGTCGCCTTCTCGTGCATTATGAGAGCAGACGAGACTTTTGAAGAGGGCGAGGTCAATGTCAAGAGGGTGGATGAGCTGTGGATGCTAGGAGAGGATCATGAAGAGGAGGATACAGTTCGAGTGTTTTACTGAGAATGTGGTCCTGGAACGCATTGGAACATCGAACGTGTTCGATCGTAGCAGTACCCATCTCCTATTCTCTTCTGGCGGCCACTGTTTCGAACACTCAGGCGGCACTTCACAGCAGAACCAACTCACAGCCAAACGTACAAGGCCCCGGTCCCCCACTTGTGGACTCGATACAAGGCGGACTGTGTCCGATATCGCTCTCAAACATCTCATATAGCCACACGGTAGCACAACAGCCCATGCAACGACAACGAATGCATGCATCTCACCGATGCGCATACTGCACACATCTCATTCTCGCTACGACCGGTCCCTATCTACCAGCCAGCATGACGCTCTTTACCCTCAACAACCTTTTCCTCTGTTTGGCGGTGCGCTGGCTCTGAGGAACTTTGCCGGGACACCAGGAGAGGGGTAGAACATGGTTGCTGTCAAGCCATAGACCAATCAGTAGCTACCACGAGTCCACGACAGCTAAAAAGCCGGTGGCACAATGTCTGGAACTTGTTCGTTGTGCGCTCCAAGACCGTATCGTTGGAACGACCCAAGTTATTCTCGGCACTGGGTCTGAAGAGGGCGTTGTTGAGCGTGGTTGCATTGATGGTGCGTGTCAATGGCGTGATGGGGGTTTTGATCGCAGTGAGTGGGTGTGAGCATTTAGTAGTGTAGAATGTAAAACCTCTGTTGCAAGTCTATTCGTATATCGTTGAGCTCGTGACCATGGTGTCTCTCCACGTTGCTTACACAAGGCTGGACCTATGGGAAAGACACGTGCGACTGTCGCCGGTCCCTCGGAGTCTTTACCGTCCCGAGCCGTCCCGAGACATGCTGCAAGACATTCCGAGGTTTCACGATGTCATACAGCGTTTGCCTTTTTGCCTGGTGTGTCTGTCCTCGTGCCTTTTACCTTCTGCCTTTCGCCTTTTGCTCCCCGCTCCGAACATGTGCGAAAGACCCGGATTAAGCCACATCTCAATGACCTCAAGCTGAACGCTACCCTGACCGACCAGTGCACTGATGTTCACACTCCAAAACTCACAACCTGGACCACTCCCGGCCGGCAGCCTTCAACCCTGCTTCCCCATCAACGAGTACGCACCAGCCCTCCCCACCCCTCCCCCCATCCCCTGCAATCGCCGCCTTGAAATTCTCCCGCGCATACTCTAGCACCTCCTGATCAAAACTACCCGGTTGCAACCATACAGCCGGCACACCTGCTTCTTTCGCTTCCTTCAAAAGCGCTTTTGTGACCGCTGGTGGTGTGATTACGGAGAGAGAATAGGTGGGTGCGTCGGGGAGTTGGCTTGGGGAGCCGGTTGTGGTGTATATTGATTTGGAGACTGAGGGGATGCTTATAGAGGGGACGCGGGGGTTTAGTGGGGTGACGGGGAGGGAGTGGTGAAGGTACCATGCGAATACTAGCAATTTTGTTAGTAAGCATGCGTGATGGGGCTATGGACTTTGTAATGTTGCGACTCACCCTTGTGCCCGTACTTGGAGGGATCGGAACTCGCGCCTGCGACGGCGAAGCGGGGGGAGGTGAAGAAGGTGCGGAGGGCGGCTTCCATTTCGGTGTCGCGCTTTTGGGCTCGGGTCTGTGGCATGTGTGGATGTGTTCTTCGCGTGAGAATCTGCGACTTCTGGTCGTGGCTGTGTATTGGGTTCTGGTGTGATTGCTGATGGGGGAAAGACGGGATGGATGGTGGGGAAGTACCGAGGCACGCGTCACGTCATCTGGGGAAGCTTCGCGTGCTGTCTAAGTACAAAAGAAACACACCGATGATCATCCACCACAACTGATAGAGGCATGCTCTTTCTGACATCGACGCGATGATTCGTATCTAGATTACGATGATGCCGTCTATCATTCATCAGGGTCAAAGCTACTCAACAGACATTACACTCTGCAATTCCATGCTTATCCCCTACCACTGACATTGGCTGCCGTCAAATCGATAAAACTTCCCAGTATCCTCTTTCTTCAACCCCTCTATAACCTCCAACATCCCCTTGATACTAACCTCAGGCTCTACAAATGCCCCCTTACCCCCCATCCGCGTTTTCACCCACCCCGGATCCATACAGATCACAATCGCCTGCTTCTTCAGATCCCGCGCCTGATGCAACGTCAACATATTCTGCGCCGCTTTGCTAATCGAGTACGTGCAGCATTTTGTCATATCCTTTGCAATCGTCAAGCTCGCCAAGCCACTCGTCATGTTCATTACCACCGCGCCTCTCGCCAGGTACTGTCGGAGCGTTTCTACAATCTTAGCGGGACCGAGGACGTTGATGTCCATGTGTCTTTGAAGTGAGGCCGGGTCGAGTGATAGTGAGGTGTCGGAGGATGTGGCGTTTATACCGGCGATGTTGAAGAGATAGTTTAGGCTGTCGCCTGTTTTGGAGAGGATTTCTGCGACGCGGAAGGAGAGGGAGGATATTGAATCTGTGGAGGAGACGTCGCATTCGATTATGTGCACATTTCCATTGGATGCCAGGGCCTCGAGCTCGCTGTAATCGTTCTCTTTTGAGCGGACGGCGGCGATGATCTTATTGTTCCCGTTGACGGCGAGCTGGCGCACAAACTCAAGACCAATGCCTCTATTCGCGCCGGTGAGGAAGTAAGTAGGCATTTTGCGCTCTGGTTGCGCCGGGTGTTCTCGTTTGGGCGAGGTTTCGTTTCGAAGGGTTTCGACAATCGTTCGATCCTTTGCGATTCCAGTTATGTCGAGATGTTTGCGCCCGGCAAGAGGACGGGAAAAGTTCATTGAATTGTTCGCGCAGCAGGGTATATTTACATTGTACAGGGCGCCCCCGCTCTCTGACGTCTTTATATCGACTTTGGCCAGCGGTTGATGAAACCGGGTAATTGCAGCCGCTTTGGTGGGGGCGTTCATGCAGCGGGGTGGATTTTTACTGTATACGCGCACCGCTGTCATGCACGTCTTGTTGCGAAACTGAAAGTCTTAAAGCTGTCGCGTGATGGCTAGCGAGAGCGGTGGAGTCGGATTGTTCGGGATGGATATCACGGCACGTTTGAAAATTCGGAACTGCTTGGACAGACGTCTCGGCGAGAGAACATTTCTGGCAGCATGACTTCGTGCTCCATTTCTTGATACTTTCAACTACTAAGTGCTTTGATTGGAAATGACCGATAAATCTCAAGATCACACTATGTATATCTTGCCGGTGGGTAACAGATGATTGCATTGTCGTAGTTTCACTTGCACTTACGCGACTTTGTCGCGTGAGTCTGTAGACGTCTCAAACTAATTGCACAATGACCCCGACTACAGTGACCTATCAGTTCTCCACCATAAGACCCTTAAGATTCTCCACCACCGGCTCGAGATCGACGATAAACCACTTGTCGTTTACGAACCGGGAATCAGCATACACATCCCACATCCCACCCACTCGCTCCGCCATCTCCGCCGCATCGTTACAAATAGCCCCCTGTTCCCAGACTGCCAGCAAGAGTGGGTCCTGCATCTCCATACTATAGAGATCAACCATGCCCTTCATCGCCGTCCAAGCTTCATCGAGAATCTTAGCGCGTATGTCCGACCACTGGCCTTCCTGCCCACCGTCCCATTCATCGGTGAATTCGGGCCATGTAGCGTGGATAGACTTGCTTCTACCATCGGACAGTAATTGGAGGAATGTGGAAGCGGGGTCGGCATTACATCGCGTCCACGTGCCCTCTCCCCAGCGTCCAGTACGACTATGCTGCCAATCTCTAGGCATACCATACACTTCTACGAGTCCAGACTGTTCCCACGCAAGATCGAACGCGGGCTTGACAACCTCGTCGTACCAGAACTCGAGGAATTTGGGGTCTAGGGTGATGTTGCGGCGGAGACGGTGGAATACGACGTAGAGATGTGGATAGCACTTTTTCTCTGCGTTGGACTCACCGATATAGGATATGCCAAGAGGGAGCGCATTGAGGATCGCTTCGACTGGGATGCGGGTGTAGGATGATATGGTCTGTGCCGTGGATGCTGGGATGGCGGGGACGGTCCAGGGTGTTTGTTCCCATGTCAGGCGCTTGAAGAAGGCGAGAGAGGAGGGGATGGCGAAGGCGAGATTAGTTTGGCAGGGACCTGGGACTTGGTTGACGCGCGCTTTCGTGCTTAGAAAGGGGATGTTGGCTTCGTGTGTCGGGGTAGTTGTGGTGAACGACATGGTTGGTCTATTTGGCGCGAAGTCGGATGGAGTGGGCAGGCAGTGGATCAGAAGTAGATATATTCCCCGGGATTCGGGATGAGGGTGTGAATGAGCGCATCTCACTTGCTGTGGAAAGGAAGTTGCCAAGTAGTGTTACTGAACAATTTTTCGCAGTGTCTTTTTTTATAGTGAAAACGGACCATCATCTGGCAGCAATTTTTGGGCTTGACAGCGCGCAGCACAATACATTGAAATGATCTAACTATCTGCGAGAGGCGTACGAGGCGTGACTATTCGGCCAAGCTGGGAAATCGCACATAGTGCCATCACAGATTTCTTCTATAACCCGTCTGTAGACTGGCCAGGATTCCGAAAACAGTAACGTGTTCCTATCAATCGACTATAAAGACAGAATCTTTTCAGCGTAACGGATTTTCCACCAAAAGTGAAGGTTTATAATACAGAATAGCAAGCCAACTAAGCAAAATGTGATCAAAACGAGTGACTCTCATCCTCCAGCACAAGCTCGAAGAGTGGCCTGTCATATTCAAACAGGCTTGAATGGACGTTGTAATCGCGGTGGTTATGCGTCCTTCGTAAATTCAAGTGCTCAGCACCGTGCTCCGACAGGACAACCTCCCACTTCACCTCGGGCCGTGCGGAAGTATTTTCTTTAGGTTCCAGAGTGCATGTAAGCTCAACAAGCAACTCCTTGAGGTGTTCGTGGTCCATCGTTGGTACTTGGTCGCGTGCCGTCCGGACTAGTGGAAGCAACACATCGTTTAGGAAGCTAGAGAATGTTCCAGCGTACCTCTGGGCTTGTTCTTCAAGCTCCGCGATAAGTACACGGAAGAGTTCGATGTCCTTGGTCTCTACGTAGTGGGTGTCACGGATCTCTTCTTTGGTAATCGGTGGGTGACCATACAATACTTCTTGCATATGCACATCTCGAGTGCAACACGTATGTGTTAGCCCTAGTAGGTTGAAGGTCACGTACCGCAGCATTCCGCGAATCATTAGCTGGAGTTCCGGATTGTCCGTGCATATGTTGTCCGTTTCCACGGCAAACCCCTGGGCGAACATCTTGGTAATAGGCAAGCAACCAGATTCAGAGCACAGGCAAGTGCATTTGTCTCGAAGGGTCGACCAAACAATATGACGGATGAATCGTAGAGGTACACTAGGCGCAGGATCTTTGTTAAGATATTCCGCGATGCCCGCACTCAAATAGTTTCGCGGCGTGGTGCTATACTGCGGGTGGTGCAAGTCCAATCGAGCGCCTTTCGTGACAAACCATTCCAGAAGTGCGATATTGTCTCGAGTAGGGTACGACAGTGAGTGAAGCCAGAGGGGAGTCCCTTTAAGGTCATGGTAGGTACCTTGTTCTGTCTCAAGCCGTTGTCGACCAATACAGTCAATCTCGTGAAATCCAGCGTTCCACAAGGAAGTGGCAGCGTACAAAGAAAGTCCGTCAGCGTGATATAGCAATTTATTATATTCCCCGAGTTGTCGTCGTTTTATCATTGCTTTTGCCATAGCCGCAAAATACTCTCTGCATTCGTGCCCATTTCGAAATTTGTTGTATCTTTCATGGTAGATATTGAGCTTGGGACTGCAAGCCATCGTCCAGACCGTGGCGTCCATGGGACATTCTTCTTGCAATAGTACATGCATGGAATTTGGACAGTTGGTAAACACAGCTTCCCACACAGGCGAATCTGTCCATTGCAGGGTGGATGTCGTCTGAGATCGAGCCCAGTCCAAGATCAGGCGAATCCCTTCCGGCCAAGAAATCGAGGGTGTGAGCAGACCCTCTAAGGTGTAGTTGCCCGATGCCGGACTCGAGCTGTCCCAGGTAGTATTGCTTGTTTGGAGGAGATATTTCATTTTAGAAATAGATCTCTGATGAATGGCTTCTTCGAATGCCGATGGCGCTTCGTAACCTATCATCTGTTAGTTCGCTAATACACTGAGCCGAGCGTGCGTAGTCTGCCCTTACTTTCACTTATTGACTCCAGTGCAAGAAGATCGGCTAAATCATCCAGTGAGTACTTGTCTGACCTTTTGTTCGAGTAATTCCAGGTATCTGAACTGTGCAACCTTTGAATGAAGAATTGACAGACCGGTTTGCGCAAGGCGCTCGGACCCCGACACAAAAGCAACCATTGCAACGGGGTACTAGTAACTATCAGCTGATTTGAACTTGTTGCGGACATTGTACGTACACCATAATGAGATCTGTTTCATTGCATGGAACCCCTTCCTTGACAAAGGAGTCGAGGAATGTGCACAGTATTTCCACGTCATAGTCTCGACAATGTGCGGGCTCATATTTTTGTTGATGCACCATCACTTCAGCTATCAACAAACAGGCTCCCTTTTGAAGTGAGAAAACGCTCAACAACTGCGCTAAGTTACACTCACATGCATTATAGTCTTTCCGCTAGGCGTCATGTCGGTTGGTGTAGCACGGCCTTCCCTGAAATTCTGGATGATAGACTCGGAGGTTCTGGCGAGTATCGATTGCAACATAGCGTTCGTTGGTGGTGTCTTGTTTTCTCCTACGTCTAAGATGAGGTTTCTTGCGTCTTTGAAATAGCGGAACACTGGCGAGTCATCCGGTACAACAGCTCGGAAACTAAGCGTTGGATAGAGACTTATCCAGCCTGCCACCCTGGCATGCAAAAACCCCACTTTGAAGCATCTTCTCAGGATCCGGGTGCAGTATGTGAACTGTTTTTCCACCACATGAGAGAAATCTGCATGAGGAAAGCGAGGACATGTGGGTAGGTGCTCCGACTGATAGCGCGAGATCGTGTAGGAGAGCCAGCCGCGGCTACAGGATTGTTGTGGTCGACTGAACGCATGGCAATCGCAATTCATTGCAATGGGCTGGGGAAAATTTTGAATCGATCCTTTGTATTTGCGTAAATTGCGCTCAAACAACGGTTCGATGTTGCGATAGGCAGCTTGAGTAGATTGTAACAAGCCAGTCGGCATCTGGAGAAGCCCGTGGACTTGTGTCATTTGGCTGGACTAACAGGCGTCAGTGGCATGATCCTTAAAGAACTTGGTAGAATTGTACATACCAAAAAAGCCAATTGCTGCGCTACCGATTCCACTTGAAACCCTAATTGCGCTGCTTCGTTCGCTATGCGGGAGTCGATTGTGGAAGCCATATTTTTCTGGTGAGTGAGCAACGTACTGATTTCTCCTTCGATACCTTGGAGAGATTGCATTTGGGTGTGAAGCTGACCGTTCTGGATAGCCGTGTGCAGGTCTATCGAGTTCGCGTGCTGTTGTTGTAGCGTATATAAGGCGTCAACGCTGCCTTGAACACCGTGGAGAGCTATATCCTGGTTTCCTAGGTGCTGCTCGATGTTATCGCTTCTCGCCACTAGCGAGTTGGTCGTCGATGCAATGATCTCGAAATGTCTCCTCTCAACATCGCTATACGTGCGAACGGTTGGGTCAGCCTTTCGACGATAAATTTCGCGGGCGGGGGGGCTTCAGTAACATACATGCCCAACATCTGTATAGCGAGGTGCAAGTTCGCCTGCAACCTATCCACTGTGTCCTGCAACTCCATCAGGGTATCTTTTTTCAACGGCCAGAAGAGCTTCTTCCCCACGAACTTCACTTTGTCTTGCAAGTTGCCCGGAATCTGTGTTCTTCCGCATCTTTTCATCATGGCCTCCAGTTTTCTCAGCCCCTGCTCACAGGCGTCACTTGTCTCTTGCACCTGCTTCAAGACGACGTTGTTCGGATTGTTTGGGATTGTCGGCCCGTGTATAGTCAATTCTACAACCCTGAGGTTCGCCTTCAGATCCTCTATGCGTTTGACAACGGCGTCGATATCGTCGTCGAAGCTCCGAAAGTCGGTATAATAACGAATCAGGTGCTCGCAGACCTGAATACCAAGCGAGGTAATGCCGACCACGGCTCCGGCGAGATCAGCCATCTTGGATCGAGTACAGCGCTCGCCGGTATATTCGGTAGTGGCTCGTAACCTCGATAGGAGAGGGAAACACAAGAAAGTTGAGGTGGGGACTGAAGCTATGAAATGCGACGCAGGAAGGCTGAGAAAGCTCACCTTGATCGGATGTAGAGCGAATGAGAACAGGGCAGACTCAGCTCAGCGAGGCAGCCTTTTCCATCAACATCGTTCATTCTAGGATCGGAAATGCCGTCTTACACGAATAAGCAATCTGATCACGGCCCTGTCATGATCCATTGTCGATGACTATAGTTTAGCCCACTGTAATAGTAAGACAGCCAGGGTCCCAGTATCATACGACATATGCCGAGAGCCCTCTGCGACTTTAGTATCGAATTACTGCGCCTTGGCGTGTAATCAGCCTGGCTAAGCCACTTTCTAGCAACCGTGTGGGGGCGCGTTGCCGCCTAATCCCCCGCAATGTTTCCCCCCAACCAACAATCACACCCATCGAGAACGCAATTGCTTCAAGGTCCTGCGACATGGCATCTTATTCGTCTCTCGAGCGTCTTCCGGACCTCGTCCTCGAGTCGGTGTGCGAATACCTGGCGGCCGCTGAATCTCGACGCCGCAGTTTGTTCGCCTTTTCGCTCACCAGCAAGCGATGCTGTTCGATGACAGACAGAACTCGCTTTACACGCATTCGTCTTCAAGTGGTCGATGGAAAAGAGCTCAGACAGCGTCTTGCGCGATGCAACAAGGTCCTCGGCGAAAGGACTATATTAGTGCGAGAGATGAAGATCAGAGGATGCATGCGACTGGAGAATGAAGGGTCAGTTCCGCCCCATGAAGTGTCTTCGCTTGGAGAGCCTTCATTCGAGGAGGCAACGCGAACGTATAAGGAAGAGGATGACGATTTCTTTACTGTCGCGCCACAGACCTACTTTATCGGCTCCTCCCCTGGCATTTCATCAGAACACAAACTCAAGCGCAGTCAAGAATGGAAACCGCTCGCCCGATTCATCTCTACGTGTCCCGGATTGAAGCACCTCGTGTGGGCTTCGGAAGACCAGTTTCCCCGTTGTATACTGGATGTCCTGCACGATCAGCTTCGCTCGACACGTCTTCACATCCTTACCTTTAGCTTGCGCAGTCAATATCAGAGGGAAGACCAGTTTCACGACGTCGACGAAGACAAGTACGCGCTCTCAACATCTCCATCGTTGTCAAGCATCTGCGCTCCAACAACATACATCGATATTAAGGGCAGTCTAGGTCTCAATGAGGATGCTAGCTGTCAGATGGCTGCAACGTTAGCGCCGAACTTGCAGTCAGTCGGCATGTGGTATCAGCTATCACGCTGCTCAAGAGCTACCTCTTGCCCTCCCACGCTATGGCCAGGATTTTTCAAAGTTGAAGACCGTCCAAAAGGATTGAAAGGCAGTATCACGAAGCTCACGTTGAGAGGCAATAGCACAACGGGGATAGGGAGGAGACTTCAGCGCTGGACCGAATACACGGACTTCTCCAAGTTGCGTTGCTTGGAACTGTTTGACAGTGTCGGACCGGATGCTCTTCAAATCTTGGCTGACATGGCAACGGACGGCGAGTTCAAGTCTCTCAAAGAACTCACATTCAATACATTGGGCAGCAATCAGAATTTTGACGACGAAATGGTAACGGATAACCTGTTCTCCGCACTACCCCCACTCGAGGCTCTCCACATCATCGCAAACAGGAAGCCAGCCAAGATAACGCTAGCGCTCGGCCACCAAGGTTTGAGTCTGAAGCGCCTCAACCACCCCTTGTTGATTTCGGAAAGCACTCTAAGTGAGCTGCGCCGAAGCTTTCCCAATCTTGAAGACCTATCCGTTGTATTCCGACGAAGCCAGGGCGACGAACAAGAAGTGCGCCAATATCTGGCACTAGGGGCCTTACCACGACTTCGGCAACTCACATTACGGATCGATGGCGATTTCTCCGAGGTTCCCGACTGGTACACTGTAGAAGGGGATAGCTTCACGAATGAACAAAATCAGCAGATAGGAGCTGCACTCATCGACAGCGCCATAGATGCCCAGCTTGCGCAGTCAATTTTCTCCACCATCCTGGCAGCGAGTCGAAAAGTGCGATTAGGCCTCATTCCTTCCTTTGAATGCTTGAAACTACGCTTTGAGAATCAGGATGTCATGTACGGTAGCTTTGGGAATCAGAATGTCATGTACGGTGACTTCGGGTGTCTGCAGCAATGGGTAGCACGGAGTTGGACGTGCGAGCGGGTAAGGGCCGATGTCGACAGTGAAGAAGCCTTTGTGCAAGAATACAGTACGGAGCATGAAAGAGAAGCTATGAGGCAAAGGTATATAGACAGCACCGGCGACTCGTACTACTCAGACGGCTCGTGGGATGAGACCTTCCCGAATAGGAAAGAGCCATATCGGCCAGCGTGGGAAACACTCTGGCCAAATGCGGTGGGCAAGGGGAGCAAATTCATGGACGGCTTCAACAGTGAGGTTACGACTGATTGGATGGATGAGTGGCACAGCTTTCCGTTGTGGACAGGATGGAGTGATGAGCAGAGGGACCCCACTCTCACTAGCGCGACGCTAGTGGGATAACTCCTATGAGCCATAATGATTCGGTTCGTATATTCACTTGTTTGTGTCCGAACTAAGATTTGGCGTAATAGACACACATGTAATGCCACTGATCCTCGCCACTTTTTTGATACGACATCGCGCTTACTATATAATAATCATCTTCCAAGTCCTTTTGTGTTTCCACACCATCACCAACGAAGGTGCAAAACACAGACGACGCTCAAAAACGATTCTACAATTTAGTCTTCATCAGGACCTCTTTCAGCATCATACGCAGTCATCTCTTGAGCTTTCCAAGCACTAGACTTCATACAGCCGAGCATACTTTTGCGATGGCTTGGGATCTGCTTCCCAGCGACTGGAACCCCTCCGCATGGGTCGGACAATGGCTTCCTCAAACACCTCTGGAGTCTGCACCCAAGTGCAGTCCGGTCGGGCTATCTCTTCCGGACATAAATGGACTGAGTATACTCTCGGTGGAAGCCTTCGAGCAAAGCAACTACACATACGTTCCCGGGCTCTTCGCAGCAGGTCTGCCAGACTCCCAAACAATTCATGGCCTTAATTTCTGCAATGTCACCGTTACGTATACACACCCAGGATGGAATGACAACATCAACGTCAACGTCTTGGTTCCAACCGAACATTGGAACGGTAATTTCGCGGGTATTGGTGGAGGCAACCTTGCTACTGGAGGGGGAATGGTGTCGGAGTTCTTGATGATGCCTATCATGGCATCAGGGTTTGCCACTGCTACTACCGATGGCGGGCACACATCAGACGTCCTGGGACCCGAGGCTGACGACCCTTCCTGGGCCTTGACTAGCCCTGGAAACGTCAATTGGCCTTTGCTCGTGGACTTTGCCTCTGTTGCCCTACACGACACGGCCACCATCGGCAAGGCAGTCGTGGAAGCGTACTGGGGCTTCGGACCAGCTTACTCTTTCTGGCATGGCGGTTCGACCGGGGGCAGGCAAGGCCATATGCTTGCGCAAAGATATCCGCAAGATTATGACGGTATTGTCGCCTTATTTCCCGCCGTGAACTGGGTCCGATTCTTCTTCTCAACCTTTTGGCCAAAATTCGTCATGGACAAAATGGGCATCTATCCCCGGCCCTGCGAGTTCGACGCCATCACGGCCGCGGTCATCTCCGTTTGCGATAAACTGGATGGCCTAGAAGATGGTATCATTTCCAGACTTGATCTCTGTGACTTCGATGCTCATGTCGTCGTGGGCAAGGCGATTGAGTGCGATGGTAGCGATATCACAGTGTCTTCTGCGGCTGCGGATGTTGTTCAAGCAACGTGGGATGGACCTCGAAGCTCCACAGGCGAGTTTCAGTGGTACGGATTCAGCAAAGGCACCGACTTAACACAGGCAATCACTGGACCGATTCAGATTCACTGCAACGACGAAGGCTCTTGCCAGGCCGAAAAGAACGCTGTCTGGGTCCGTTACTGGGTTAAGAAAGACCCTTCGTTCGACATAAGCGCAATAACGCATCAGGAATGGGACGACCTTGTACACGCTTCCATTAACGAATACGACTCCGTCATCGGAACCTCGGACCCAGATTTGTCTGCGTTCAAGAAAAGGGGCGGCAAGATGATCAACTGGCATGGGACTGTGGACGCGGCTATTCCATTTAATGGGAGTACAGACTACTACGAACGTGTCCTGAGTCGTGATCCACAAGCGTCAGACTACTACCGCTTCTTCGTGGCGCCCGGTACCGGCCACTGCTTCAACTGCGGGCCAAGTCCACCTCCGACGATGAAATATATTGTTGACTGGGTGGAAAAAGGTATCGCTCCTGACACGCTGCGAGCTTCGGGACTAAATGGGTTGGGTGTTATGGTAGAGAGAGACATCTGCATGTATCCCAAGGTCCAGCATTATGTAGGAGGGGATTCGACAGTGGCGTCATCCTTCATATGCGTCTAGAGGGGGGTTCACGATGCCGGATGGCTTCTACCATTCTCTTTATTCAATATACTCAAGATACATGGACGTCCCAATGAAGGCAGTAGTCGCGTTGCGCAAAGTAATTCGAAGGTACAAGTATATTCTGCCGTTAGTTGTGTTGATACTACCCAAACTAGAAGATCGACGAAGTGTGCAACTACGCGCCCACCGTTCCTAGTCGCTGTTTGCTATCCTCATTTGCGCCGTTCTGCTTAACAGAAACTCTGCCAAATATGCAATTGCAGGTACCTAGTGACGATCGCGACTCGGGGTCTTGGTGGGTACCTTTACCCACAGAGACCCGATAATCATGTCGTCGGTGCTCGATCTTGAATCGCTTCGCCTTGAGAAAATCATAAGACCCTACTTCTAAGATGAGTATTTCACCCTTCTCCCAAGCCAGCGATGAAAAGTCTGCACAGCGCAGCCGAGGGGGTTCAACACCCTATGTCCAACAGCATAGTCTATCTGTGTTAGATCGCGACGAAGCTTATACACCGGAGTTTATTTATACGCCCACGTTCACACTACATTAGATAGAAGCTGTCCAATTACATCGACTTGATCTGACTTCCTCCCTCGCAGCTCCACTTGGTATCACAGGGCGCAATGTGTATGTATTCTTTGATTGGTCAATATCTGGAGTTATGGCGGAGCTGAAAGTTGCATGCATAGACGTTCGGCACGGCTTTGCTATTGGCCTGCCTTGCGAGCGCGGCCACAGCCACCCTCGTGGCCAAGACTCGTGTTTGCCCTTCGCTAGACGCTGTTGGAGCCGGATTAAATGGAAGAGAAGTGACGTTTCGATGAGATTCTGCTGTTTGATTTCAGGCTCATGAGCTCTACTGCTCACCTCTATCGACCCCGATATTACCATGAAGAGACCTCTCATCACTTCAACACAATACCAACCACAAACTATCTCAGCACAATACTGAACTCGACACAACACCGACGATGGGCAACAACACAGATCTCGACGCGCTTGTACCGTGGCAAAAGGGGCCTACTGAGCGAGGAGGCTACGGCATCATCTTCTCCTGTCTAGCGGTTGTCATTACAAGCACCTGGACAGTCTTACACCTCAACTTGCCCGGAACTGAGAGCCCCGTTCCCATCCGAATCTGGGGATGGACTTTGATCGAAATCAGTTGGACCACTCTCCGCAAGATGAAATGGATGCTTATTATGATCATTTTTCCGGAGTTGGTGTTCGCTCACGCAGTCCTCGAACTACGGATGGCCTTGGATGACTACATTCTGATGGACGAGCAACACGAGGCAATGTATCGAAAAGGGTGGTGTGTCTGGGCCGGAAGCTGGACTTTCATTCTCCACGATGTACTGTCGGGCAGATGGCCTGCTCTTCAATCTTCAGTATCTTCCTCCTGGCCATGGCTCAAGACCGTCTCGGCGCGAAAGTGTGAACATCACAAGCAAACGACTGCACGACAGAGTGAAGACGAACACGACGAGACTGGTATGTCTGAAATAACGACAAACGGCGGCACTGCTCTTGAGCCGATCACTGCAGGTGTTCCAGCCTCGTATCATCAAGGCGATGACGTTAGGTCCCAATTATCAGAAGCACTGCTTGGGGAGGATGCCTCCGTGGCGCAAGATGATATCTGGCCGAACTTTCGTCGCTGTGAGGACACCACCCAACATGCGGAACAACACGTCGTCGAGTGCGAGTGGAATTATAATGAGTACAGGGCTTGGAATGATAATGATAAGTCATTGATCTGGACCCTGACCCACGTCTACTTCGCCAACATGGGTGGAATACGATTAAACTACCATATGATGTCTGCGAGCTACCTTGCTCGTAGTCTCAACTTAAGCCCAGTGGACTATGGTTTCAATCGTGGCCATGGCGGTTTGATGACTGTCGTCCGCTTGTCAGAAGATGTAATACTGGACAAGAGCAAGGCTGATACGCTGGTGAGGCTACTCTGGATATTACAAATCCTTAGATTGTGGTTTGAGGTGCTCGCTAGAACCGCAGCTCATCTCGCCGTGACCCAACTGGAGATCATCACACTTTCGTTCTCAGTGCTTTCAGCCACGATTTATGTTGTCCAATGGAAAAAGCCCAAGGATGTGGAAACGCCAATAAAGTTCAATGACGAAAGAATATGGGATATTCAGGGTATACCAGAGATACAAAATCATGCCCGAACTCTGTCGAGTTATATATCCCCGGCGCGGCCACCAGGTTGGCCAACGCGCGTCCTCAACGATGTTTTCCGCGAAGAGCATGAGGGCTTGTTCATGATCATGCTTGCCATCTCAACAGTGCTGTTTGGATTGATCCATTGTGGAGCTTGGAACTATCAATTTCCGAGCGCCGAGGAAAGATGGATTTGGAGGAGCTGTGCCGTCTTTGGAGTTCTCCTACCTTTGGCTGTTACGCTATTGACGCTGCCACTTTCTCGAAAAATACGGCGCTTTGAGACCGAGATCTCGTCTATGAAAGCGACTTTCCGCTCTGTTATGGCCGAAATTGAGAACGGAATTCAGGGGTCCCTGGATCTAGACCGTCTTGAAAGTCGCTTCGCGCCTATTAAAGTGCCCGTATTTACAAATCTTCTTCGGGTGTTTCGAGAAGCCTTGCGGAACTGTGGTGAAGAGGGAAATTGGTCAGCACAGCTTTCAAATCTGGAATTCACAGCCAACCAGCACGACGGTTTAGAGTCCAAAAGACGCAAATTAATGAGCCGCCGAAGGTTCTACCAGCACCTCCCCATCGCCATCTATCTGGCCACCCGTCTGATCATTATCGTCATAGCTTTTACTAGCTTTCGTTCAGCACCGCGGGGAATATACAAGGACACTTGGGCCATATTCATTCCGACATTCCAGTAGCCAGTATTTTGGACCGTGGACTAGAAACCTATTTGTCCTCTTCTGCTAGCATCCGTACTATCTCGCAAGCAACAAGCAAATGGCGTGTTCGACCACTTTACAACAACTTCTCCACCTGCTCCGTGATATCAAAAAACGGAAACTCCCCCCTATTCCCCGCCGTCCCCGGTCCCCCCAACCCCTCATCCCCAAATTGCTCCACAACCATATATACCGCATCACCAACCTGCACTGGCGCCACAATATTCGTGCCCTCCTCCCACGAACTCGGTCTAGGGATCAGACCCAAAAACTCCGCAGAATCCCACTTCGCGTCCTCACTGCGAAATACACTAATGCCGATCGTGTCCTCCGCGACGAGGAGCACAGTGCCAGAGTATTTGGGCGGCAGGTAAATAGCATCTGAAGCGCCGAAGGAATGGTTCCCAGAGGTAATGGGAATGGGATACGGAACCCCTTCCTCATCTTTCATATCAAATCGCCAAATCTTCCCAGACGCATCCCCCTGGGCAAGCAGTAACCACCCCAACGCTGCAATCCCTCCAATACCCTTCTCGGTCTGCACAATCTTATTCGGCAAATACCACGGGCGTACCGTCTTACCCCCTCTATCCACCTTATGCAACGTCCCCGGCCATGTCCCCACCACAAACACATTGCCCTCAGGATCATGTTCGATGTCCTGGAAGCCTCCGTACTTGCCCTGGCTCGTTTCCGTAAGGTTGATCTTGTAGATCAAGGAGTTGGAGACAGGATCGTACTTGAGCAGCCAGTTTGTGCCGGAGACGTCTTTGCCTTCGGATGGGAAGGCGTTAGCCGCGTCGGCGATAAGGGAGACGTGTCCAGTTTTGCGGTCGGCGGCTACGGCGCCGAGGTGGAACTCTGGCTTGTGCGAGATGTTGAGGAATTCGATGCTTAAGTGCGTATTCGTGTAGGGGTCATAGATACCGAGGGATGCGTTCCAGAGTTGGCTAATGATTGTTAGATCTGTAGAATAGGGTGGATGTGAGGGGAATTCGTTACCCGACGTAGAGTTTGCAGTTTGTGAAGTCGAAGTCAGCATTTTCGGGATAGACTTGGTATTGCTTTATTGAAAAGTCTCCACTAAATGGTGGACAATTTCCGCGATCGTTCGGAGGGTTTGGGTAAGCGGTGACTGCACTGGCCAGTGCCGCGACGATCGCGATAGACGTCGAGAAATGCATGCTGCTCGAATACACCCAATGAAGCTTGTTCCTTGCAAGAATGGTGTCAAAAGGACCAGCGGCACCTCAGACCTCCCCCAAGCTCTTATATACCTCCACCTAGCCTTTGCCGGTACATTGTCTACTTTTCTCTCTGAGCAGTCACATGCTCCAGCAATCCCGCCGACCCGAAGATACATGACTCCAAATTGGACAGCAGTCTCTGGCCGTGGTCGAGCAAGTCAGGCTATTATGACAGCGTGCAGCGGGGCGTTAGTTGCAACGGTCGTGACGGGAGCTGTTGAGCTGGGGCCATGTCAGATAGTATATATCCTTGTCAGCATCCCGACGCTATAGTGCAAAGCCGTTGAGACCGGGAATTTGAAGCAATCCAGGCCTGTACCAAGGCTTCGGAGACGTTTCGTACGGGGACGTGGGACTGTGGGACTGTGGTTGTGGTTTGTGTGGGGTCGGCAGTGGGGTCCTTGGAATTGTGCTGCGTATTGGGGCTAGACGCGGTGCGATGTATTACTTCAGCTCGGCCCGGGATGAGGATGATGGTCTGGAACGAGGAGTGGTTCCACCAGTCGATGCTGTTGCTCAGCACGAGGTGTTAGCAGAGTGCAATATTCACAAGCTAGTCAGCGACTCTGTAGCAGTCCATACTAGCGTATACGACTCAAAGAAAGTTATTCAGGTACTCGACACAATTCTCCTCCGTGAGGCTGCGCGCCATGTTGTGTGCAGAAAATCAAAATCGTCCAAGCTGTCGCATGTCAATTAACGCTCGTAATTTCACGCCTGAGATTGCTTACCGGATAATGTCGCGCGGATCCGGTTTGTATATCACGCACTGACTGTGCCTCATGAAAACAATCAACATTCAACAATCAGCATTCAACAATCAACATTCACCAATCAAGCAACTTGTGCGTCAGACGTGCGCTCAAGACTGGGGAGGGTTTGTGAAGTAATTGATGATAGGGTATTGAAGTCTACAACTCACTGATCTAGCATCCTCCTCTATTCAAGACCACGGCGCCTCCCAAGCTTGACACTTTCACAGGCTCGTACACTATTATACCTATATGGGCGCAGGCTTCGACTGTGGCTTCGTGCCTTCTGACCATTGCGGCTCAATTCCGAATTCCTTCCACATCTGCAGCCGCTCCCAAAAGAGCTGGTCCACCCAAGCTTTGACCTCGTCCGACTGGACTTTGGTAGACACCCATGTGAACTCGCCTAGGTCTTTCTTGCCTTGCTGAGCGCGCTCGTATTCCACCATCTGCGAGATCAATTCGACCTTGTCGATGTCGTGCACGAATTTGCTCTCTATCGTCTCGCTGTCCTCGTACTCTTGCCACAGCTTACGAATGTCCTGGCCGTTCAGTCCGCCATTGAATTTGCCTAACAGGGTGGTGCAAATGTAGTCCATGGTCTCAGATTCTCGCCTGCTCTTTTCCTCCTTGGACACGCCGTCCACGGGTGTAATGTCGCCCACCAATGCCTCGGCCATGTCGTGGACAAGCGCCATGCGACAGCACTTCAGGAGGTCCAGCTTCGACGAGATGGAAGAGGGCGCCATCATGGTCATGATGCTCATGCGGTACATGTGATCGGATATGGATTCGCAAGGCTCGATGCCGAAGCGGCGCCAGCCGGCGCGTGGTGTAGTCTTCAAGCGTTCGAGAAGATGGAAGAAGGGCACTGGCGAGTCGGCGGACTCGGTGTAGCGGGGCTTGATGTCGGATAGAACTACGATTCGGTTAGCGGAGACCAAGACGGTAGGACTCAAGTAAAGGAAGGTGCCGCATACGACGACGCTCCATGATCACGACATACCACTCTCTACCGTCCAGCGCGTCTTGCCGTTCACGTCTTCCGTGGTGAGTTTACCAGCCTCGGGGTCCGGAAAGCCATTGGTCTGCGTACTTTCGTCGGCGGTACGTGGCCGCTCACCCTCGACGTTGGAGCTTCCATTGGTGTTTAGATCTTGTCCGTTGTTGTGCGGGGAAATTTTGGGGGTAGTCATGGTGGATGCGCGGTTGTCGCTGATAGGTCGGAGGAGTGGATTGGGAATAGACTTAGAGGAGGTTAGAATGGAGGGGCCGGAGCGGAGGGTTGTCGGAGCGAGACGCAGAGTGTTGAGGACGCGAGGACGCGACAAGATGAAAGTGAGCGGTTGCGTCAAACCGTGAAATCGTAACATTGCCTCAATCGATAAGAAATCAACGCTAGGTCGGAAATAATGTAGTGTCTTGGCAATGTTTGCGGGTCGGGACAGCTGAACACCACGACTGTATAGACAGCCAATTGCTGCCTCTACGCTGTACCACTAGGCAGAGGATGCTGACGTCCTGGAGCAGGCTTGTAAAATGTCACGTCCTATCTCGCAAACCTCATCCGCCACCGGAACGATCACAAACGGCCTCTCGCGGGGTTTGTCGGTCAAAACAAACACCAAAACAACACTGAACAACCCACTCCCGCCCTCAGACATCAAACTCTTCGTGACAAACTTGCGCCTGCTGAACCTGGATATACGTCCTGATTGGCCAAACATTACCGTGCAAACGTTCTCCTCTAAGAATGCGGACCAGAAGCAGCGGATGGGAGCCGTGGAATGGGGCCTTTTTCGTCTTTTCGAGATATGGGACCCTGTCGACACAAGTCAGGTACGCGTAACGCTTGTTGCTGAGGGACAGAAAATGTACTAAGAGGAGACTTAGAAACTGCAACCCTTCTTCCCGCCCCTGGAACCGCTCCAGGCAAAGAACTTGCGAAACGCCCTTTACCGCTCGCTCGATATACTAAAGAAAGATGGAATTCTGGGTCGCGAAACTGTACTTCGGAAGACTATGTTGGAAGAATGCAAGGGCGAAAAGTTCTTCGAGGTTCTGGCCTTATTTTCTGGCATCGTGCTGAAGAAGGTGCTGGCTTCGCGCTCAAAGGGCAAGAAGAAGACTGCAGTTGCACGAAAGCTGGCGACCGCAACTATTTTGACAGTAGAGCAGCAACAGTCACTGTTACCGCTGGCTATCGCGCACAAGGCAGCTCTCGTCAACATATTGAAGCACAAGAAAGAACAGAGAAGGAAGTTCGCCGATTTCGAAAGCCTTCTGGACGTGAAAGCGACCGAGATCAACCAGCGGATACGAAAATGCAAGGAGACCCCACGAGCTCGCAGACCAGTCATTCCGCAGAAAGAAGCAGATGGTATCAAGAAACAGCTAAGGGACAACTGGATCGGCAACCAGGAATGGCTGGACATCATGCTTCACGGAGACCACGTGCAGGCTGAAGATGCGTTCCTGAACACCTCCTTCAACAAGGTGTGGTATATGATCGGTCAAGGGCGCAGACTCGGAGATGCCGCGCCAGAAACTAGTCTTCTGGAGAATCTGCAGTCGAGAGTCGAGGAACAGCAAGCAAGGCTAAAAAAGTGGCAAGTTTTCCATGATACACTGCAGAATGAGGAGGCGACATCGTGCTCGGTGCCTGCGAAAGCACCAACAGCAGCCAAAGAATTTCGCTTCGATGATCATCTGCAGCTTCAACTCCGATCTGATAGATCTGGCGATCAGCCAGTGACAAGGCCGTTGTTACGTCCGGAGTACCACGAAATCGTATCTGAGATGGACAACGAGTTGGCGCACATTGCTACTAGTCAACACAATCGCTCCACTGTTCCTCCTATCAGGCGGCGTGGCTCATCGCTGAATGCGCCCCGATCGCCAGCTAGGAGGAGAACATCGCGCTCCGACTCCGTACCCAAAGTGTCAGCCAGTCCACCAAAGACAGCAAAACCCCTACCTCCTTCCAGGAAGCAGTCCTACAAGAGTATTTCAGAGCATGATGAAGCCGCGGCAGCAACCCCGACGGACTCAGATGCCACTCTCGTCGGTCACACATCAACATCACGTACTGCGCTGCCTACATCGCGCTCCATGATATCGCGCGCGGGACCTCAAGAACCAGAGCACGCAGAACCAACGTCCGACCCTCTCCCAACAGCCACATCCCCAATACAACCATATTGTCCAATCGAACCACCATCTCCATCCCCTTCACCGCCCCCGCCCTCGTCCTACTACCCCTCCGAACCGCCTGTTCTCGAACCCACATACCTCAACACAGAGGTCCTCAACACAGAGGAAAGCCTCGCCGCCCAAATCGTCTCCACAATAGGCGACGCAACCCCCTCCCCAGTAAAGAGACCCCAACCCCGCATGTCTCTCATGGAACGCACCCGCCTCTCCATGGCCCCTCACAACTTCACCACCATCCCGGAATCTCCCTCTCTTCCCTCCCCTCCGCTCCCAGACCCCCCTTCCCCCGAACAACGCCCACAACTAGATCGTCAAGCCTCCCTCCTCGAGCGCACCCGCCTCAGCATGGCCGCCATGTCCGCGCGCCCCCGCACCTCCCTCGCGCCAAAGGAAAAACGCAAAAGTACCGCCCGCCAATCCATCTTTCCAGTCAATCAATTTGATACCCCACGGAACCGCAGATCTTTCATGGCGATCGAGGAGGCAAAGTCGTCGGAGCAGAAGACGCCCAAGGAGGATCTATTCAGCGATCAGGTGGATTATGATAGGGTGTTTAAGAGTCGTCCTAGGATTGCTACGAGTCCGGTTTGGGGGACGCCGGATGCGAAGGGGGGTAGAGAGGAGGCGGAGGATAGAGGGGCGTATAGTGGGGAGGAGGAAGAGTTCGATGAAGGTGTTACGGGAGTTGATCTGGCGGATGTGGATTGTGATGAAGATGGGGATGTTACGGTTGCGTGGGAGAATAGTCCGTTGAGGGGGGCGGGGAAGAGAGCCTTATTTAGTTGATCTCTGGGCAAGATATGTCCTGGTTGGAATGGTTCGAAGGGTATGACACTGATAATAGTAATAGTAAGCAGTCTACCTCACCGAGGCAAATGCAAGGGGTATCATTTCGTTACTCATCACGTATCACAACCCACAGAAACCACCACCCACGCCTACGGACTACACCCACTACTACTCACTCTTTGCCTCCTCCGACTCGCACGAAACGTCCAAGCCTCCACCCACCCAAAGTGCTCTCCGGACCCATCCATTGTTCCACTTCTCCTCCCAACACCACTTTCCCTCCGTGTCCCCTTCCCTCCACTTGCACTTTTTCTGCGCCCATGGAAAACGCAGACACCGATGCTCGGGCCCACGTACTTGACATGCAGCGGACAAAGCGGAGAAGTAGGCAAGTGCTCTGGGATCAGCCATTCTAGTTTCGCCTTCTCCTCTGCGGCGCGCCTGTTGGATTGCGTCGAGTCTCTGCGCGGCGAGCTCGGCATGCGGAACCAGGCCTCGCTTCCGCTTGTGTCGACGAGGGCTGGTGGAGTGGTACGGACATTGGAATATGTTGCGTTTGGTGTGATGACGGCGATGCCGGGAGTCACATCTTCGAGTGTTAGTGGAGTGACCGCAAGCGCCTGGGGACTCTCGTCGGATTCCGTGGACGGCAGCGAGATATCTGTGGTTTGTGACATGAGGACTGCGTCTGAGTCCCAGATGCCGCCTGGTGTGGCAGGCGGCTTGCGCGTGCGCACACCCTCGATGTTGAAGAAGAAGTCTGCGAGCTTGCCTTTAACTTCGCCGTTTGCGTCGAGCATGGGGGGCGTGGGCACGCGGCTTGTGCCTGGAGGGATGAAAATAGGAGGGACCGACATGTTGGCTATTTTCTCCATGTCTGCGTGTCGTTTGCGGCGGCGGAGGGCTCTTTCGGCTGGGGGGGTTTCAGGGGAGGATATGTCGTCGTTTTGGCAGGAGCGCATGGGCTTGAGCACCCGGGTTAAGAAGAAAGAGGTTCGGCCTCCAGACGATGGGGTGTCTGGAGTTTCGGAGTTGCCTGTCGAGCTCCAAGGGCCACTCCAGCGTAGACGTCGGCATCGGGAGCGCTTGCCCACTTCCTTAAGTTCTTCCCTGGTCTGTACTTGCTGCGCGTATTGGGCATGTTCCATTTGTGTTTGAGTTGGTTCAGCCAGTGGGTTAGTCAGTGGGAAGTTTCCGTCGGCAGACCGAGCAGGGCTGTCGCTTCTTCTGTGCCAACTCTTTGCTCTTCCCAAGCGCAATCGAGGAAGGGAGCGACGGTTGCGGTGACGTCCGCCCGGAAAGTCAGCGTGTGGAGTTTGCGAGGATGTAAGGGGATCATGGCCAGGGAGGAATCCTGGAGTATTTACATCGCCGTCTTCAAAGATAGTGGCGGGTGCACTCGCTAGTCCGGAGGGAGGCCAGTCTTGGGGATAATTGTGAACCCAGGGTGTCTTTGAACTTCGAGGTCGCGAAGATGTGGGACCAGTCAACTCAAATACCGGTGTGCGACCGCGGGAAGGTAGCTGGGATATATTAGACGGCAGAGTGAGCTTCATGGACTCTCCCTGGGCGACCTTCCTGCGGTCTTTCAATGTAACTTTGTGAATGGATGCGGGCTTCTCTGGCGGCGCCTTGGTCGGCTTGGGCGCCTCTTCCTTTTCCTTATCTCTTTTCGCCGCGGTATGAGGAAGATTGAATTTGAGCTGACGCCCCACCGTGCTCCCTCTACGACCCTTGCCAATGCTTGCGTCTTCATCGTCCTCATGCTGCTTCTCCATGGGCAAGAAAGATCGCATATCGGGAGCATGGCTCATAATTCCCCTCGCAATGCCACTGAACGAAGCTCGATGCGAATCCGACCGCGATACAGTACTGTTCAAAGACGAACCAGTCGAGACGCGTTTCGCAGATCCGATGGACTGATACGAATCGACACGAGCAACGCTTTGAACTCCGCCTCTTGACTCTCGCTCTTTAGTTGTCGCGCGCATAATCTCCTCCATCGAAGGTGGTGTGTTCGGTCTCGGTAAGGTGTCCAAAATCGGGCTCGTCGGCGTATCTGCATCTTTGCGCACTTCCCAGGTGAAGCCCTCACGTCTTTCCTCAGCCCGAGGAGTGGACCCACTCCCACCTCCCGGTGTCAAATCCTGTCCGCGAACCGCGTCGGCATGTTCTTGGAGTGAGGTGTAGTGCCTTGCAAGTCCAGGTCGAGGTGCAAGTGTGGCGCTCTTAGATGCGTCGCGAGCAGGACTGCTTGAAATTGAGGTTGGGATCTGAAGAACGAATTCAAGTCGATGTGAACGAGTAGATTCGGTGCGATTTATAGATGAGGGTGACGCCGACATAAGCGTCCTGAAGGCTGAGGTGGTGAAGGAGAGGTGCAGTCGCTCGCGTCAATGTGGGTCGCGGCACCGATAGTCAAAGGACGGCCAAGTATAGGTAGAATAAGATAAGGCGCACGAAGGCTCCGCAGTTACTAGGAAAGGAGCATGGTTTATTGTCGAAGACAAGCACGATTGCGAAGCGTGCGTAACTTTCGGGGGACTATACCGGATCGTCATCCAAATCAGGAAGGAGGGATGGAAGACAAGATATTTAGGAAAGAGCTAGCCAGTTAACGCCGCGTAGGCACAGGACTAGCTTCCGAACTAGAACATCAAGCCGGATATATAAAAGATACCACCAACCATACAACGCCGTGCCATGCTTTGCTACCCGATGCCTTATCCAGAACCCGTATGCACCTAATCTCGACCCAGCCATCGTAACACATTATACAGCTCATTACTTCATCTCGGCGGCAGTCGTTGCCTGAACAACACTGGTACCATCAACAAACCTCGTTCGATATATTCGATTCGCGTTCTGGAACATGCCGTCTTTGAGGGAGACGACGATGAACTGCGAACCCTTGAATCGATTCTTAATGAGAAGCCCAATGTTTTGTGTATGTGAAGGATCGAGCGCGGCATCGACCTCGTCAAGAATGTACATGGGCGCGGGCTTGAACTGTAGCAGCGCCATGATGAGCGAGAGGGCAATCAGTGACCTGAAAGGCGTTAGTACCAATGTGGGTATCCAGAGGACTGCGACTTACCGTTGACCACCGCTCAATTCGGTCAAAGACTGTTTCCAGACCTTGCCCAGCATGACCTTTACCTCAAGACCGTCCGAGATTGTTTTGCCCTCGGGCGGATCAAGCTTCGCGAAGCTACCCGGCAGAAGCTCGTTGAAGATCTGACCGAAGTCGCCATTCACCTTGGTCCAAGTCTTGTGCAGAGCTTCCTTTTTGTACTCGTCGAGCTTGAGGATCGTCTCCTCGATCTTCTTCTTGTCCTTGACGACAATTGACATGTTCTTCTTCAGACTAGCCTCCTTCTTCTCGACGCTGTCAATCATGGCCATCACCTTGGGATTGATCTTGTTCTTCATGCCACGCAACCGTTCGTCCATGGTCTTGCGCCTGGATTTGCAATCCGACATGTTTTGGCCTTTGAAGTCATAGGGCGTTCCAGATCGTCCAAAAAGCTCAGATTCGTCTGCGATCCAGTCGTGCTCTTTAGTCAAAGCTTCTAGGTTGCCCGACGCCGCGTCTCGTTCCTTGTGGAACCGTTCGATTTCGTGGCCGAGCTTCTGCTGTTCCAGACCGGCTTCAGTTATTGAGGCATTCTTCGACCTGATGGTATCTTCCAGTGCGCGCAACTCCTCATCAAAGCCGGTAAGCTTGGCCTGCTCGTCCGCTAAGCTGGCCTGAGCCTGGTCGTGAGCGTCCTTCACCTGCGCTTGTTCGACAGCAAGCACATCAATCTCCTCCTGCTGAGCATTGAGTGTGGTTTGCACGTCTTCGAGCTGCTCTTGTGCCGCTGCAAGATCACTTCCACACTGTTCAGACTCCACCCTGGCCTCGCGCATCTCCGATTGAAGCGGTTTGATGGAGGCGTTGTTCTTGGCGAGCGCCTTCTTGAGCTTCTCCAATGACGATTGCAGCTCCGCAAGTTTGCTGTCTTTGTTGTTGTTGAACTCGGACATGTCTCTCTCGATGCGTTTTATCTCCTTCAACGCTTCGTCCTGTCTAGCTTTGGCACTCTTGATGTCCTCTTTGAGTTGTATGATGCTCTGCTTCATCTTCTCGACAGCTTGGATAATCTGGTCACAATTAGTATGATTGCTTGCAAACAGCGCAAAGGAAGTCGGTACACACCGATGATGAAGAGTTGCCGCGTATTTGCTCTTCTGTGAGCTTGATCTCGTGCAACTTGAGGTCAAGCTCTTGTTTCGTCTTTCGCGCACCGTCAAGCTTCTTCTTCTCCTTGGCCATGGTAGCCTGGAGTGTAGCAAGCTGCCCCTCTTGCGACTGGAGTTCTTTGGTGATCTCATTGAGCCTCTGGAGCGTCACAAGCACGCCACTGGTTTGGGGTGCACTTCCTCCGGACAGAGTGCCAGCAGGATCGTAGACATCGCCCTCCAGCGTTACGCTCTTCATTCGAACGGCGGGGTCGAAAGTAACGCGCTTCGCTGTCTCCGCGTCCTCGCAGACCAGTGTCGAACCAAAAACGTAGTCCATGGCAGCGGTGACCTGGTCATCGTATCCAATCAAAGACAACGCAAGATCGACTTTGCCTGGCGCGAGCTTTTGCGCGGCCCCGATCTTTTGGGCGGAGGCTCGGAATGCCGAGATCTTGTTGAGGGGGATAATGGTGACACGCTTCTTAAGCCTGCCATTCTGGAGCAGCTGGGTACCAGTATCTGCGGAGTCCACGACCACGTTGTAAAGACGGCCACCCGCGCAGATCTCCAGAGCTGTGCCCGCCCGGGTGTGATCCTTGTCCAAAGTGAACAATTGAGCAACTAGGCCCTTCACGCGCGATCGATCAAAGTTAGGTGAGGGATCGCTGTAGCTGAAGTCGATGTTCGCGACCTTTCGCCTCAAGCCATCCGCTTGTTGTCTTAGTTCGCGGACACGAGCCTGAAGGTGCGACTCTTGCTGGTATAGTTCAGACTCCTTTCCAGGCTCGAAACCCAGTTTGGACAGCTCAACTTCGAGCTTCTTTGCTTGAGACTTCAGCGCTTCCAGTTCCTTGATGAGACCTGAGTTTTGCTCTTTAGCTCTCTTCGCCTTTGGCTCGTCTTCCTTGATTTGCTTTTCCAGATGCGAAATCTTGAGCTTGTTCTGCTCCTGCTCAGTCGACGCAGCGCTTGCGCGGTTCCTGGCATCTTGGAGCTGGCCTTGGTAACCACTTTCCTGGCCTTCTTTCGATGCCACACCGGTCTGGAGTGTCTGCAATAGCTCCTCTTTCTTATCCACCTCCTCAGTCTGCTTGGCTAGCTCGTCGTGCGCAGTCTTGTACTTTTCTTGGAGTTTCTCGTATGCCTTGGTCTTCTCCTGCAGCTGCTTCTCAAGGTCCTCGACGCTTTTCTCGATGCCCTTCTTCCGCTCTTTCTCCTCGGAGATGCTCGTATTCTTCAGATCGAAGACGGTCGTCATCCGGACCATCTCATGCGAATGTGTCTTCACCTCTTCTTCCAGCGCTTGGAATTTTCCGCCCTTCCGGAGCTCCTTCTCGCGAGTCGCTTTGACTTTCTTGATGTCCTCTTGGAGAAACTCGATTTCCCCTTTCATGCGCACAGCCGAGTCTTCCAGGTCCTTCGCTCGCTGCTTCTTGGCATCGAGGTCGTCTCCAGTCTGCCGCAGTCTCTCCTTGTATCGTATGTAGTCGTGCGCGACAACGAGCCGCGTCAGCCTCTCGAGGTCACTCTGTGTCTGTTGAAATTCTAGGAACGCGCGCTTTTCCGTCCGCAGCTTTTCCAGCTTCGGGTCGATTTCGTCGCGCAGTAGCTCAGCGATTTCCTCGACCTTCATCTCCTTCTTGGCCATCGTCTTATACGCCTTGTCCCGCCTGTCCTCGAACATGCGTGTGCCTGCCGCCTCCTCAAGCATGGCCAATATTTCCACCGCCTTCATGTTCAACACCTTCGTTATCCGGCCCTGCATGATCAAGAAGTTGGGGTTGTTGATGTTGAGCTGGACAGATTGGAACAGGTTCTGAATGCTTTGCTGCTGCGCGCGGTGGCCGTTGATGAGATATTTGCTTGCTCCGCCCAGCACGATCTGCCGGGTTACCGAAATCTGCGCGTGCTCTTCGAAGCCAACCGGGCTCTTCGACTTGTTCCGATTGTCGAACACGATCGTAACGCTAGCCTTTGTGACGCCGGCTTGTCCGCGTTTGTAGATAAGGTCCTTCGCAATCGCCGTCAGCTGGTGTCGCTCGCGCGCATTTGTAGACATACCTGGAGGTTCTGAGCACGGACTGTGGTCATGTTTGTGATACCGAGAACGAAACATATTGCGTCTAAGATGTTGGACTTTCCGGACCCATTCAGGCCGGTGATCGAGTTGAAGCTGTCGTCCCACCCAGAGATGACGGTGCGCACGGCATAGGATTTGAAGCCCTAGAAAATTGTCAGAATGGGTCACAAGCAGCACCGAACACACCTACATCGATAACAAGTTCTACGATCCTCATGGTGGCGGCATGTGCTGTTGTTGTTAGTTGGTGTTTTGGTTGTGTTGTTTACGCTCGCCTTGGGGTTTGCATGACTAAGCACTAACTCCACCTTTCGCGCTCTCACGTGCGCATGTGCTAACTACGCGAACCTTTCACATCGAACCTCGCGTATTAATCCTCGTTACCGGCAACACCCGTGTCAACCTCTCCAGTCTAAATCAAAAGAACCGTTGTAACCCCGCGCGCGATGGAGTATGGCACTCGCGCTAACGTCTTTTCATCCCGTGTATAGCATGCAAGTACACTTCCGGCTATGGTTAACAGCAATCGTCCTCCACGGAAGGCATTCGGATGGACCAAAACTTACTCTTTCTAGACGTCATGCTATCACTCCCGAGGTTGTCAAGAGCCGATAGCGCCCAATATATAGATATGGGGTAACAAAGATATAGAGCCAGCATCTACAAAAGATTCTCATGCAGGCAGTTCAAATGAATCCAACTATCCTGAGTACGCTCGTCACAGCTGCCTTGCTGTCTCGAAGCGCGGCGCAGAATGTATCAATCTTTTGCAACCCCATACTCCCAGGCTTCCATCCCGATCCTACATGTACCTTTGTTGCGGAGCTCAACAGCACATTCTTCTGTGCATTCTCCAGCTTTCTCACATCTCGAGGGCTACCCATCGTAGCAAGTCGCGACCTTGTGAACTGGAAACACATTTCCAATGCAATTAGTCGACCGGAATAACTACCAGTGCTCGCTTTCCTCCCTCGTGGTGCTACCAGCGGCATCTATGTGCCCACGTTGCGATATCGTGATGGGACGTTCTACATCCTGACTACGCTAGCCAGCTGCCAGGCCACCAAATGGGACAATTTCATCCTTACGTCAACGGATACGTATACCTCATTTTCTTGGTCGGATCCCATGCAGTTTGACTTCCCGGTCATTGACCTGTCTCCATTCTAGCATGACGATGGTGAGGTCCACATTACAGGCTCAATTGACGGCAAGAGCATCTTGCAGGCACCTGTTGATCTTGCTACTGGCGAGGTGACGGGGCCGCTGGTCTCCATTTGGAACGGCACTGGATTACCCTCCCCGGAAGCACCGCACACGTACAAGAAGGACGGCTGGCACTATTTGCTCACAGCAGAGAGCGGTACACGTGAGCGACATCGGGCTAACATGGCGCGATCGCGAAATCTATACGGCCCCTACGAGGGCGCGCCAACAAATCCACTCCTCAGTGGATCGCTCAGTCAGTCCTACTTTCAGGCGGTAGGACATGCCGACATCTTCCCTGATCCACAGGGGAATTTCTGTGCGATTACTTCAGGTGTACGCGCGGGCTACAGCTACAACTTCGATCCATACAATTCGATTTTTCCTATGGGTCGCGGGGGCCTCCTCACGCCCGTAGATTGGCCGGCCGAGGAATTGTCCACGTTCAAGAACGTGACGGGCACGATGAGTGGTGGCTTCACACTTCCACAGCCTTCGGGGGAACAGACGCTCCCATCACAGGGTGAAGGCTACTCTTCAAGCGGCGACGACAGCATCAACTATGAGCCGGGCAGCACGCTCCATCCCTACCTGTTCCACTGGCGGCTGCCTGTGAGCAAAAATGACGCCATTTCGCCTGCGGGCGATGGCAATTTGATCGGACGAACTCGCTCATGCTACGCTCTTCGGTGCTCAACCTGCCGGCTTTTGACGCCGACTCAACGCGAGGACGTGGGCAGACATTCCTCGCGCGCAAACAAGCGCATACGCACTTCCAATACAGCGTAGACGTGGCATGATCAGGTCTGACAACACTGGAAAACGAAGTCGGCGTAACCGCACTGCAAGATCAGGCACAGCATTTCGATCTAGGCATCGTGATACTACCCTCGACAAATGCGACCGGACTGGAACCACATCTGCGCTTCCGCGGCATCAGCACAGCTACGTACCGTCTGCCGGAGCGCTTCAAGTACGTAAACGATGCAACGCCGCTACCCGGTGCCATGATGGAGGCGACCAAGCTTAGACTGCAAGTCGAGGCCCTCGAAACAACACATTACGCGTTCTTGGCTGGGAGCGTAGGTGTTGATGCAGAGGCAGACGTTGAATTGACTGTCCATGGGTATGCGAAGGGCAATGATCTGATCCCTTACTCTTCGGGAGTGGTAGTGGGCGTGTATGCGACCAGCAACGGCAAGTACGGCAAGTACGGCGAGGGCGCCTTCGAGACATATGTTTTGAGGTTGCGATACACGGGGCTTGAACAGGTCCGAGAATTCCCAGAGGATCAAGGTCCGGTTACATGGGACTGATGCTCACTCCTCAATGTAACGTTAAACTAGACGTCTAAATGTTGTGGACAGTGCAAAGGCGTAACGAAGACATCGACTCCGCAGTCGAGAACGAACCAAGGACCAGGTATCGCATCCGCCCATACAATCGGAAATGTAACATACCACCCATGTTTACATGCTTGCTGCATTTGAATCCACATGTCTCAACTTCCAATGAGCTGATATCACCATGTGACGCAGCTTGCGATGAAGCGACTGTGCGTAGGTTAGCCTTCCGGGAGTTCAGTCGTGCTGACGGCTCAAGCAAGTATCGTTTCCGACCCCGGCAACGCTCGAGGCCGTGTCGCAATATGTCGAGATCTGTCGCGATTATCCTTCTACATGGAGGCTCGCACCAATCAGCGACGGTGTCGTTGGCTCCGCCGCCATTTCTACCCAATTCGTGGGCGATAAATGAGCGCTGCTTCTCCAGTGCGGTGTAGCTGCCCAATTTCCTCATTCGAATCTACCCATAGCGCAGTAATTACAGAGCAGGCATGCGCTGTTCGGCCAGCATAATCTTCCCACTTCTCCATCCCACAGACAAGCATCCCAAGCTTCTGTCAAGCGCGCGCCACTCAATGCTTGGTCTCACGAGGTTAGCGTTGTTAGCGTTGCGGGGTGGTCGACAGTACCGAAGAGGCAGGTTACCAAATTCAACCGTCCCAATGGCCACCCTTTCTCTATATTAGTTAGAACCATGCGTTCGCCATTCCATGGGTCAATGTCGCACTCAGATAACGACTCATGCAGTCGTGCAGCTACAAAGGCTTTCGCCACACACTGCCATGGCTCTTATATTGCCAGTACACGACACTCGGCTCACCAGCTTTTGCTTTTCCTTGTTCAAGAGATCCTGAAGGTGCAGCAGTATGGCGTCTCTTCTGGGTCGTCTTAGACACCGAGCTGCTGAGCACAGGACGACCCCAACGCGCACTGGTACCACCGCAACCGATGTCTCGGACACGAGAGATACCGAGAAAATCGATCCCGCAGAGCGCGACTCGGAGAAACCGCACGAACATGTCACAGCAACTGGAACTGCACCACTGTCCGAAGATGAAGCCGACGCATTGGAAGATCTGCCGGACGACGTTCGTGAACTCCCTCGCATCGTCCGAAACATCGTCAGTCTAGAGGACGACCCGAATGCACCGACAATCACCTTCCGCTATTTCCTGCTCTGCTTTATCTTTGTCCCACCGGGTGCTATTCTGTTCCAGATGGGAGCTTATCGCACGACATCTGCCGTGTACCCCGTTTTGTTCGTGCAGATTGGTGAGCTGATCACGGCATCTACCTGAGGAGCGGTCGTTGACTTGTGTAGCTTCCCACTATGTAGGCCAATGGCTCGCCATAGTGCTTCCCAAGAAGACTGTACGCATACCCTTCACAAAGTTCGGGTTTAGTCTCAATCCTGGCCCATGGTCGGCAAAAGGTATGTGGCGTTGTCTCTCATTCGTGCACATGTTTAACGACCTCCAGAGAATGTATTGGTGACAGTGACCGCCGCATCGGGAGCCACCTCCAACGCGGCATGGGCGAGCATTTCGCTCGCTCAGCTCTATTACGATACCTACATTCCCGCGGCTGCTTCGATCTTCTTCATGTGGGCCATCGTCTACATCGGCTACGCCATGGCTGCTCTAGCGCGACAATTCCTTCTCTACGACCCCATCTACACCTGGCCGTACGCGTTGATGCAGACGGCCGTTTTCGAAACGCTCAACAAGTCTGTCGCTGACTCCTGGGTGGCCAAGCGGCAAAAGACGGTCTTTTTCGGGACGTTCGCATTCATCATATTTTGGCAGTTCTTGCCCGAGTATGTGTTCCCAATGCTGAGTTCCCTCTCCTTCCTCTGCTGGGTGGCACCACGCAACCCGATCGCCAACTTCATCGGAGGCGGCATTGGCGGCATGGGGTTTCTGAACCTGACTTTGGATTGGGCCAATATCTCCAATCAGACGTTTATAAGCCCCATGGTCGTTCCCTTCTGGACGACGGTCGTCTTGACGGTTGCGTTCGTCTTCAACTGCTGGGTGTTGATCCCAGCTGCGAAATGGGGCAACTTGGGCTCGTGGAAGCACAGCCTCATGTCCAATCGCATCTTCCTCGAGAACGGAACCAAATACCCAGCCACCGCCCTAATCACACCCGATCTCCGCTTCAATGAAACCGCGTACCAGGAGCTCGGCCCAGTATACATGGGCACGCAAGCCATCTGGGCCCTCTTCTTCGACTACGCGTCGTATATCTCTGCACTCACGTGGATGGGTCTATTCGGCTACACGCAAATCCGGGAAACCCTCAAAAAGCTTCGTGCAAGAGCGGCCCACAAGGGCACCGATACCGTAAATGACTTCTACAGCGATCGACTCAACGTGCTCATGCGCTCGTACCCTGAAGTCCCGCTGTGGTGGTACGTAGCCCTCTTCGCAGCCTCATTCGTGACCATCATCACGATATTGGCCTGTGGATACTTCTTCATCCCTGTGTGGACCTTTCTCGTCGCCATCGCGTCGTCGGGCGTGATGATCCTACCGTTCAGCTGGCTGTACTCGTTTTCGAGTTTCCAGGTCGCGATCGGATCGTTCAATGAGGTAGGTCCCGTCCACCCTCTATCTAGCAATTGCAGTAGCTAAGAATTTTCGTAGCTGCTCTACGGCTTCATGGTGAACTCCATCTCAGGCCACAAGCACCCCGCCGGCGCCTCCGCCTACGGTTCCATCGCCGGCGACATCTGGTACCGCGCGCAGTACATGCTGCAGGACCAGAAAATAGGCCACTACATGCACGTCCCGCCGCGGGCCATCTTCTTCAGCCAGATCTTCGGCGAGCTCATCGGCGTGCCTATCAACTACGGCGTCATACAGTGGGTGCTGAAGTCCAAGGGCGACTATATCCTCGGGAACAAGATCGATCCGCTGAACCAGTGGACGGGCCAGATGCTGGCGGGCTATAACACCATGGGCGTGCAGTATGTGCTCATTGGGCCGAAGAGACTGTTTTCCCAGGCCATGTTCAAGCCCCTCCCTTGGGCGTTTTTGTACGGCGCAGCGGCTCCAGTAGTGCTGTATGCACTGCACCGCGCATTCCCCAAGTCGAAGCTGAAATTCCATCTTTGTACGCCCCCCTTCCCTCCCACCTATCCCACCCCATCTCCCCACTCAACATCCGCTAACCGCGCCCAACCCAGGGAACGTCACCATCTTCGGCGCCGGTGTAGCCAACTTCTACGGCAACCTGTCGACGGGCTACATCTCGCGCTTCCTCGTCGGCTACATCTGCATGCGGTACTTCTTCCGCCGCCGCTTCGAGACGTGGAAGCGCTACAACTACCTCGTGGCTGCGGCGCTGGACGCCGGGTTCAATGTAGCCATGCTGCTTATGTTCATCTTCTTTAGCAGTGGACGGCAGGTGCTTATGCCGCATTGGTGGGGCAATAATGAGGAGAGTGTTGAGCGGTGTTTTGCGCTGGATCAGTGATTGTGGGGGTGGTGCTTGGGGGATGGTTAGGCTTGGTGTAAATATGTGACGTCGATCTGCGGCTCAGTATATACATGTCCGGATCATATTTAGGAACTCTCTACAGATATGTACGAAGTAGCAAGCACATTCAAGGCAAAGATCTTTTGTTTAGCGACCCGACTTGGTGGTACAAAATAGTCCACTAACAACCACAACCATTTTTCCGTCAGTCAAGCGAAACGACAGTCTCATGCCCCATAGTCGCAAATCGAGCATCCATGCACATCCCCATAAGCCCACTCATGCAGATCCAGAAAGCGAACCAAGACAAGTAGAAGAAACACTCCGACAATCTAAATACATTGCGCACAAAGATTACAGCTGAAGCCCCTTTGGTCCAATCCGCAAACCACAACCACCAAACACCTACCACTCCAGCGGCTCCTTCAGCTCCTCTCCACGATTCGTCTTCGGCACCGCCACAGGCTCAACCTTCACCGGGCCCTTACGATGTCTAGCCAGGAACCCGCTTCCATCTAACCAAGGCCACTCCCTCGTCCGCCTCGTCTCATGCTTCGCAATCTGGCTGTCCTTTGCCATCGTGAGCGCGATGTCATCGAGGCCATTGACCAGACAGTGTTTCCTGAACTCCTCGACGTCGAACTTAGCCAGCTCCTTTCCGTCCGCATCGCGGATGAGTTGGTTAGGGAGGTCGACCTCGATCTCCTTTCCGGCTTTGGCGACATCGGCGACGCGGTTGAGATCGGCGGTGTCGGTGATGCGAATGGGTAGCATGCCGTTCTTGAAGGTGTTGTTGAAGAAGATGTCGCCGAAGGAGGGAGCTATCACGCACTTGATGCCGAAATCGAGGAGAGCCCAGGGAGCGTGTTCGCGGGAAGAGCCGCAGCCGAAGTTGGGACCGGTGCACACGAGGATCTTGGAGTTGCGGTATGGCTCCTGGTTGAGGATAAAACTGGCGTCGTCCTTGTTAGTGCCGGTCTCGTACCGCCATGCGTGGAAGAGGGCGGATCCCAGGCCGGAGCGCTTGATGGTCTTGAGGAATTGCTTGGGGATGATGGCGTCCGTGTCGACGTTGGCAATGTCCATGGGCGCGGCGTAGCCACGGAGGGTCTCGAACTTGGGCATGCCAGCCGAGACGCCTTTGGTTGAAGTTGACGGTGGGTGTGAGACAGGGTCTACCGGCAAGTCCATAATGCGGTCGAGATCCTCGTCACTGCTAATGTCCTCCATATGCGCATCCAGCTCGATCTTGGGCGAGCCCTTGGCAGCAGCCATTGAGGGAGGTGCCAGTTTCCGCACGTCGGCAAGGTTGCCCACAATAGCAGCGGCAGCAGCCATGACTGGTGACATGAGATGTGTGCGGCCACCAGCACCCTGTCGACCCTCGAAATTCCGGTTCGACGTGGAAGCGCAGCGTTCGCCAGGCGAGAGGATGTCAGGGTTCATGCCCAGGCACATTGAGCAACCAGCTTCTCTCCACTCGAAACCCGCATCACTGAAAATCTTGTCCAGACCCTCAGCTTCGGCCTGCTCCTTGATCAATCCGGAGCCGGGCACGATCATCGCGCGCATGATGTTCGATGCGACCTTCTTTCCCTCGACAACGCGAGCCGCAGCTCGGAGATCTTCGATACGGGCGTTTGTGCAGGAGCCAATGAAGACCTTGTCTACCGGAATCTCCTGCATCGGGGTGCCAGCGGTCAAGCCCATGTAGGCGAGCGCTCTTTTGCAGGACTTCTTCTTGTCCTCGTCCTCGAAGTCATCCGGGCTAGGAACGACGCCGGTAATGGGAATGACATCCTGAGGCGAGGTGCCCCAAGACACAGTTGGCGCGATGTCTTTGCAGTCGATGAAAATCTCGTCGTCCCACTTGGCGCCCTCGTCCGATTTCAGAGTCGACCAGTAGTTGACGGCCTTCTTCCACTCCGGGCTGTCGACCTTGGGTGCTAGCGGGCGTCCCTTGAGGTAGTCAAAAGTGATCTGGTCTGGTGCGACCATGCCTGCGCGGGCGCCACCCTCTATCGACATGTTGCATATCGACATGCGCGCCTCCATGCTCAGGCTTCGGATGGCGGATCCGCAGAACTCAATGACGGAGCCAGTGCCTCCAGCGGTTCCAATGATTCCAATGACGTGGAGGATAATGTCCTTGCTGCTGACTCCGGGGGCCAGCTCTCCGTCGACCTGGACCTTCATGTTCTTACTCCGACTTGTGATGAGCGTCTGTGTGGCCAAGACGTGCTCGACCTCACTCGTGCCGATGCCAAAGGCCAGCGCACCGAACGCGCCATGTGTGGAGGTGTGGCTGTCGCCGCAGACGACGGTGGTGCCAGGCAGGGTGAAGCCCTGCTCCGGGCCGATGATGTGCACGATGCCCTGTCGCTTGTCGTCCAGGCCAAAGTAGGTGAGGTCGAATGCCTTGACATTGTCCTCGAGGGTCATGCATTGCGTCCGCGAGTCGGCCTCGTCAATAAACTTCTCCGTCGTGGTGAGGTTCTTGCGCGACGCCGTGGGAATGTTCTGTGCGCGTCAGTGGGCCTGCCGACGGGCGCATCTGGCAGCGGGAACGTACGTGATCGACTGTGGCGAGGGTGCAGTCGGGTCTCCGCACTCTTCGGCTCGCGTTCCGGAGGCCTTCGAATGCTTGCTGTACGCCGTGAGCCACTGCACGGTCGGGAGGAGTTTGCGTCATGTTCTTACCGGTGATGTCACCTCGTGTACCAGATGCCGGTCTGTGCCATGTCAGTGGGAAAGCGCAAGGAGGCACGGCGGCGGAAATACCGATATAGAGCAGAATGTTGCCCTCCTGTTCATCGACAATATGGTCCTCGAAGACCTTGTCGTACAAAGTCTGTGGCGGTCGCACGGCAGACGGCATCCTGGCGGCTGTGTGGTACGAATATCGACTATGAAAGCGTGGAATGCGCGGGGGAGGTATGGAGAAGAGGTATGAGGGAGCGTCAGCGGCGGAGGAGGCAGATGATATGGGTAGTTTTGTGCACGGGAATAGGTGGACGGCGGCGAGGGAACAAAAGGTCGCAAGCCGACTTCGGAGAGCGTCGCCTCGCCCAATTGCCTGGTGCGTGATTCGCACGTCTGGCGCCGCGGTCCACTGCACGACGCGCGCGCAATGGGGGCCGCCTGGATTGCATCGTGGCTGCACGATGCTGCTCCTCGTGCCGCGCCGGCTGTTCTGCCTGGGCGTGTGTCTATGGACTATGGCTTCTTCTGCTCGTGGTCGCAGAGGCACATTTCCTGGCTGCGCGGGGAGATGACATCGGCGCGCGTGCCTCTTCGCTCCGAGGGCCTGACCAGGGTTGGCCGGCGCTGCCCCACCTGGCCCTCTTCCCTACCCCGCCACCGAGGTCAGCACTTCTGCAGCCCCTCCGATTCGCCACGCAGACGACATCCGCTGCTTGCCGTCTGCCGCCCGTGTGCCGAGCTTCTTCGAGACGGGCACCACGGCCACCACGGCCAAACCGGTGAAACGTCAAGTCATGTGCGCTGCAGCGTAGTACAGCTACTGAGTAGTCTCTATATACACCCTGCCTATCATACACTTGCCCGTGCTGGCCGTCTACCAATTGTCTGCCGTGAAGACCACCAGCGCCATGCGATGCCGTACGAGTAGCCCCAGGACCCCAATGGCCGACTGAAACGCCAATAGTCCCAATGCAAGGCGGTCCTCCCGCATCGGCCCAAACCAGACCAACCACAGGTTGATGAGCGTGAAGTTGGACGACGATATCACCGCCCCCTTTGCGTCCGTCTCCAAGTCCAGCATCCGAAGCCGGTGCAGTAGCTTCAGGCCCTCCGCTATCGGTCGCCCGAGCGGCTTCTTGAACTCGACCCGCGAGCATTCCAGCAGTCCTGTCCGTGCATTGAAGTGCGGCAGCCGATGTCGGGGGCATGGCACAATATGGAACAGCTGCGGCGCCGAATAGACAAAGTTGAACGCCTGGGGGATAAGCAGCAGGATCAGCGTCTTGCTGAAGTGTCCGAGGATGCCGTCGACGGCGAAGACCATGCCCGCAAAGTAGCAGTACGTGTCCCCCACAAACACCTTAGCCGGATACCAGTTGTGCTTCAGGAGGGCCAGTGACACTCCAATGAATGGCAGCAGGAGATACAACGAGAACAGGTGCGAGTCGGTGGCGGGGTGCGGGTACGCGGTGAACGGCGACAGATACAAGACATCGTTGATCACGATCAGGACCGCAATGACCAGCGATTGGGCCACTTCGATGCCGTTGATGCCCGCGAGTATGTTGATGCTGTTGGACGAGAAGATGGAGAGCAAGGCCATGTACACGTAGTACAGCCAGCCTGGTCTGATTAGCCACGTCTCACGGAGTCGCTCTCCGGCACTTACCAAGATCGAACAGTTCACCTAGGTACGGTCTCAGCGGTATCGGGACCACCATCTGCGTCACACCAAAGTCCACAAAGTAGACGATGAGCATAGGAATGGCTGCAATGGCTGGAATGAGGACCTTGTGTCGCCATCTGATGTCGAACAGATCGTCGCCGATGCCCAGCAGCACGACGCTCTGGAGTGAAAGCAGAGCAGACAGGTACGACGCGAGCTGGAGCCGTGTAAGCACATGTCGGCTGCAGCAAGGGAGGTGGTACCTTGTTGTGGGGGAATCTGTGCAGGAGTCTGCCCGTCTCAACCTCCTCTAGCTCTTTCATCACGTCCCGGTTACCGCCGCCCGACGTTGCAACGACAATGTCCTTGTAGAAGGGCCACGGAATGAAGGTAATCAGCGTGAACAGATACACCACGGCACACACAGCGCCCATGGTCTCCGGACTGCGTCACGTGAGCGACTATCATGGACTGCATCTGCGGGTTGCCCGTACATCTCGGTCTGCTTGTGCTTACACAAATCCTTGCCCTTGAACCCCCGCCGTATGAATGCATTTCCAAGCCATCTTATCAACGCATAACAAAAGGCGAATGCGAGCGCGCTGAACGCTATCGATGCGATCAAGGGCTCGCCCGAGCCGTCCCAGAAGGTGTTGAACAGCACGCCAAAGCACGCCAAGGACAGGGAAAGGAGTGAATACGTCTCCGTCGAGCTCAGCGTGGACGACATAGCGCCGCGGTGAAGGGGACCGTAAACAAAAGGGAACGAAAGGAGCGTGGTTTGGACGTGCTGCTCAGACCCGCCCGCTGGTTGTCGGCGTACCTGAAGGGCCACCTTGCCGCTGCTCTCCAAACGTTCGTAATCTACGGCCAACCTAACCTATTTGCCTTTAGCGACAGCGAGCACGAACCCGCACCGCCGCACCATGGATCCTTGCAACCACCACCAGCGACAGCATACACAAGACCCCATTCAGCGCAACTTGGAGGCCGTGACAAGTCTGCTCGCTCGTCCATCCTTCCTGCACAACCTGACGCCGTCTCGTCTGCCCTCTGCCGCCGCCAGCGATTCTTCGCTCTCCCCGGACCGTGAGGTCGCACACCACGCACGGGGCGCCTCCCTCCATCGCCGGTCCCATTTGAATGTCGTCGCGTTCGAGGATGTCCTTGAGCAGGCCGATCTCGTCTCGCCGCTGATCCAAGAGCCCTGCGCCGACGGGAAAGCGCCCACCGTGGAACCGCACGTGCGTGAGCATCTCGAATCGCACTTTGTTGAAGCTCGTCGCGCGTTCTCTGCGCTCTCTCCCAAAATGACGGCGGAGCGCAATTTCCAGACCTTTCCGCATGGCCATCAGGATCTGGTGCTTGCCGTCGACTTCAACTATTTCGGCACGCGTATGGTGACTGCGAGCTCGGACCACCGCCTCAAGGTCTGGGACAAGAAGGACGATGCTTGGTCACTGGTGGAGAGTTGGAAGGCCCACGATGCTGAGATTGTCGATGTGAGTGGTATCCGTGGAAGAAGGCGTGTCTCTAATAACAGCCCCAGGTCAAGTGGAACGGACCGTTCATAGGCGAGGTCCTCGGCAGCATTGGCGAAGATGGCCGCTGCAAACTTTGGCAAGAGGACGTCACCGAAGTCCCCATGTCAGGCAGTCGCTTCAAGCTCATCACCAACATTGGCTCGCAGACGAATGCTCCCTTCATGTCCTTGGACTTCAAGAACATCATGCAAGAGACCTGGCTCGCGCTCGTCACCCGCGATGGCCTCCTCCTTGTCTACGAGCCTGTCGACCAGAGCAGTCTCAACGAGTGGAGCTTGCTCGCCGAGCACTGGGTTTGCGGCAGCAACCCACCGGAACGCCAGGAAGAGGTTGGTTTCAAGGTAGCTTTCCACAAAGAGAAGCTACCATGCTGGACGGCCATTATGGCGGGACTAGACCGGAAGTCTCTTGGGCTGGCAGTCGCGGCCATGAATAGCGTGCACATCTTCAGGACAGACAAGACTAAGCGCTTCTATCCTGTGGCCGAGTTGAAAGGGGCCAAACAAATCATCCGCGATGTGGCGTGGGCCAATGGCTCCATGAGAGGCCATGATGTCCTAGCTACGGCGAGCAAGGATGGCGCTATACGCATCTACGAGCTGTCAACCCCGCGCTCTGACAAGGCACAGGGAGCAGGAGATTCGGCGACCGTGGCCGATCCCATTGCCTCTCCGCAGCTAGGAAAGCAGCGGGCGAACGTATCGGCCATTAGCAGGGGACTTAATGAAGCTTCCAAGGGCGCGAGCTCTGCCCAAGACTTTGAGCAGTCTCCGGGACGCATTGTGCAGGTAGCGAAGCTCGTGGATACACTCACAGACCACCATGGTGCGGTTTGGCGAGTGGCATTCTCACAGATGGGTAAGATCTCACATAAACCATCTTCTTCCAATGCTAACAGCTTCAGGCGACCTCCTTGTCTCGACCGGAGATGACGCTGCGATCCGCACCTGGAAGAAAGCTGTGAACGGTCACTGGGCAGAATATGCCGAGATCGAGACATCGCCAGCGCGCGACAACTAGCTTGCCACGAAGCTATTCACGGGAGGTATCCTTGTTTTCGGCGTTTTGGGATACGTATAGTCACACTGGGCGGGTGTGACGGCAGCGGAGTTTGGAGGGTTTGAGTGGGCGCATTCTGACTTCCACGAGTCGTCAAAGTCACTTTGCTTTTACAGATACCCTTTCCGTATGAGAGGTTCTTAACGTAGCGAGTTCGGCATCATTTGGGCGGGACAGTTGATAGACAATGTCACGATTCTCACATTACCCGGGGCATCCCATTGAAACGTCTTTAGTGAGTTGGCGCCGGCGCTGGGACACACTGACACTTTCCAGGCTGTCCAGCCCGCATCTACCTCGACTCTTTTTGTTCCTTCGCTTTATCTCTTCTTGTTCACAAGATATCGTGGTCCTCAAGCGCACGTCGTACCACATTCCTTGTCGGCCAGCCACCCATGCCACCCACCCACATCACATTCCAGCCCCCGACCCCGTTTTCGACCTCCGTACAAGTTCGCAAGCAGGTCCTACTCAACATTGGAGTGACTCTCAAGTCTCTACTCGACCACTACCAAAGCATCTCCCTATGCCCACAGTCCATGGAAACACCGACCTTCCCCACCAACAAACGCCACGCCATGTTCTTCCGCCGTCGAGCCTCGCCTCCAAATCAAGAACTAATCACAGCCTCATTCCCAAACCCCAAAGCAAACCATCTCTCCCCAAGCAACGTCTCCATCTCAACGTACCGCACCCCCAAAACCATTGAAGAAGCCCTCACTCTCTCCAACGCTACGCCCCCTCGCCCACCGCCTCACCGAAACCATGTCGCAGACCACAAACAACCACCACCCCTCGATCGTGCTCAATCCTCCGAGTACTTCCTAGAGATCCGGAAGAGCCTGGGCTCCAAAGAACCGAAGAGCCGAAAAACAGGCCATGGGAGAATCCACACCGATGCGACGGAGACACAGCCTGCGTTCGAAAGCGACGCTTTTGCTGTACAGATGCCAACGACGCGCGAACCGATCCTGGATACACCGGTGTACCGAGCGAAGTTGCCCTCGCCGTCCAAGGCGCAGGTCGAGGCGTATCGAACGTACGAGCGGAAGGCGCAACAGGTCCGCGAGAGGAACAACAGTGAGGGAGTACGGGTGCCGAGTCAGATCATGTCGTATGATTGTGCCTTTGCCTCGCACCCGATGGAAACGGAAGTAGAGCGACCGGCTCCGAGTAGCCCTCCTCAGTTCTTTCCGGCTGGATCCTTTCCTATCAGTCCGCCACTGCCGCAACATACCTGGTCCCGGGCAAATCGTCCCTCTCAGGTCGAACGGCAAGATCAGCGCTCAACGAGTGACTCGACCACTATTCCTGCTGCGCGGAAGCCCCTCGGGATAGGTCACTCGATGCCAGCTCGATCGCGGTACCACCAGCGTGGGGATACGTCGATGGGCGCCTCAGTCTCACACACTCTGCCCACACCAACCCCATCGCCATCGAAAATCAAGATTCGCCTCAAACCTCGCGCTGCTGCTCCCGCTCCTGCTCCCGCTCCTACTCCAGCACTAGCGACAGCACCCCCGTCCCCCGACCGCCCCCAAAAGGAATCCTTCTGGTCCCTCTACACACGCACACCACCCCACTCCACACCCGATACCTCGCGCTCGCCCAGCCCCACCAAACCACCGCCGCACTTCGCGTATACGAATACAAACGTAAGCGCGGGAGCGGCAGAAGCGCTGTTCGGATACCCTTCAAAAGATATCATAGGCACAGCTGCTCTAGAGAAAGAGAAGGCTAAAAAGAAAGACAAGGATGTTGAAAAGGAGAAAGACAGCGAGGGTGCAACGAAGAGTCGATGGGCCTGGCTCCGCTCAGCCGGTCCTCGCGTGGCCAAACCTACCGCCGTCGCTACGACTCCCAGCAACGCGAGTGGACGCCTCGACATATCCGCCCCTATAACAAGCGTCTACATCGACCCCTTCACGCAGCACACCACGCCCATCCCAACGCAGCCATCAACGCCGCCGCCCTCGCGCCCGACCTCGCCGCGTAAACTCGCCCGCTCCAAACCAGCCCCGGCCCCTGCCTCAACCGGCAAATTCGAGTCCGGCTTCGCCCAAGTCACGTCGCTCACGTCGCTAGTCCTCAAAGCCTGTTTACTGATCTATGTGCTCGTGGGACTGTACTTCATCCTCGATGCGATTAGGGAGGCTGTCCACGCTATCGGGACGCCGTTCCGCGTTGTCAGGGTCTTGCTTGGGTACCTTTGGATGGGGATTGTGTGGGCGGTGAAGCGTTTGGGGAGGGGGTGGGAGAGGTGGGGGGTTAGGGTTGCGCTGAAGGGGGGGTGGAGGGGGACGTGGTGGTAGATTGGGTGGTGGTGAGCTGGTGGCTTTTTGACAGTGTTGCGTGTAATCACGAGTTCGAAGCGGGAATGGTATCTATAGTTGAGTAGCTAGATATGAGATTGAAGGGTGCGCGTGTGTGGATGATATTTGGATCCAGTGGATATCAGTAAGATAGGTAGATGGCTACGGAGCTAAACGCCGTTTTTGAATGGTATACTACATGCATACCCGAGCTATTCAGTAGACCCAAAACCGCGCTATGCAGCCAGCCCCAATCGAGAGCTTTCGAACGCCAGTACGCCTCCACCATGATACAGCCGCGCATCTGAAAGTCTACTACCGCCCCCCGGTCGCACCAGCCATCCCCGGCCCCTCCCTCGTCCACCCGCCCTTCCTCATACCCTCCTCAACCCTTCCCCAAATCCTCTCCACAACCTCCCTATCCCTCCACCTCCCCTTCTCACTTCCCGTCCACTTATCCACGTTCACACTCATCACTCCCCTCCCCCAAGCCTTGACATTATCCGGCTCATTCTCGCCCTCCCACCCCACGTACACACCCGGAAAGTGGGTAAACAGCTCAATCGGGTTCGGATACTTGTAGCTCTTGAACTGCCATGGCTGGCCCGTCGTGAAGATCGCGACCACGCGGGACCAGTACGAGGGCTTGAACATGGATGTGGAGTCGACGAGAATGAAGCGCAGGGGTGCGGAGGATATGGAGGGGAGGAGGCGTTGCATTTGCAGGAAGTTGGAGGTTGTGGTGTCGGTGGAGTTTGGCGGGATGAAGATGCCTTCGTCGAGGAAGGATTTTATGTTTGACATGCGGAGGAGGGAGGAGGCGGAGGGGGAGAGCAGGATGATGGGTTGCTCGCTGCGGCGGGCGGGTTTCTTTTGGAGGTTTGAGACGAGGGGGGCGTGTGGGTGTGCGGGTTTGGGGTCGGAGGGGCGCGAGCGGAGGAATGTGGCGGCTGTTTTGCGGTAGGCCGAGAAGTCCTGGTGGTGTGTTAGCTGCCTGCTCTTGTAGATGGGAATATAGAGATAAGGACGTACTGTAGCTTTCGTCCCCCTCAACGCCGTGTTGTGATCCCCCATCCTCCTCTCTCCGTCATAAATCTGCAACAACCTTGCATCCACCATCTTCTGGCCACCAACCATAACAGTCTTATTCATTGGGACGCCCTTCCCACCTGCAATCGCAGCCGCATCGCCCGCCGCCGCACTCGCTGCCGCGCCATCCAACGCCTCAATACTCTCACTCACATCCGTCTCCCCACTCAACCAACTAATCAGCTCAATCTTCTGCGCGAAGCTCAGATTTTGCACGCTCCCGCCCGCACCTCCAGGTAGTTCCTCATTGAGATGCTGGACCGCCGCGAAGTACTCGGTGACCTGCGCATCTTTGTTCAGCCACGCAAAGTATATACTGCGCAGGTCGAGCGGCTTTTCGTCAGGCGTAAAACGTGTGGGAGTTGTGATGGAGAAGGTTTTGTGGTGCGCATCTTTGTTGAAGGATATGTGTGTTGCTTGTGCGAGGTCGGCGACGGTATCGGACGGGCCTGAGGGCGTGGGTGTGTTTGTGAGGATGGGCGGGTTCGCGGAGGTTATGCTGAGGCGGAGGTTGTACAGGGGATCGTCGAGCTCGGCTTGGGTCGCCATGGTGGATTGAGCTTCTCAGGGAGAGTTTGGGTGTAGAAAAGGACGTGAAGTTGAAGGTTGAGGTGGGTGTCGGAGTGATGGACAAAGCACGCGCCGGTGGACGCGCTAAGGCCCGGTCACGTGAAAGTCCAGTATTTCTGGAAGCTTACTACCTACACTTCTCCAGCGCTCAAGACCATCCGTAGCATACGTCGCAATGCGACTCTTCACCCTCTGGGCGCTCCTGCCTCTCGCCCTCGCCGCCAACGACTCTGCAACAGCAGAAGTCGACATCCTCTGGCCCCTGGAAGGCGAAACCTTCTCCTTAAACAGCAAAGGCATGGGCGCAATCTTTGCGCTGCAAAACTACCCCGAAGCGCAAAAGCACGGATGGTCGTTGAACTGGGAGATGTGCATGCCGCGAAGCGACATCGAAGGCCGTCAGGAGTGCGCTTTCTATGAAGCCCTTTACAACAAGAGCGACCCCAGCGACGCCAACGCGCCTACCATCCTGCAGAATGGCGAAGATGACGGCGCCATGCACATCGAATTGGGCCACTCCTACTGGTACTCAAACAGCAAAGGCCAGTCATCATTCAACGCCAATCTCTCCGGCGTCTACAACTTTAAATGGAACTTCAACATGGGGCCTTACTGCACGAGAAATGGCACTTATTCAGAATATGGCCTGGGCTGGGGGGTTGCAAGTGGATCTTTTGATGTCACCGTCGATGCTACCGCTGCTCCCCTTCCTACTATGACGACTGCGACGTGTGCAAGTTTTCTGGGCGCTGTGAGCTATACGAGTTCGATTTCGGATTGGTCGTTCCAGCAAAGTGTGGAGAACAAGCCAACTTGTGTGGGGACGGCGAGTGTGACGAAGAGTCCGGAGCCATGCCGGGCGACGCTGGACGCGGCGCAGATCGGGACGGTGAGGAGTATTATGGGGTGGGACCAGGCGGACGCGACTGCGACTCCGACTTCGACTCCAACTGCGACTGGTGCGGGAAGTGGTCAGGCGCAGACTACGAATGCTGCGGGTAGTATAGAATTGGGCGTAGTGGCCGTATGCTTGTTCTGTCTTGTGACCCTTCTGGCCTAATAGCATGTACTTCAAATATTCATCCTTCATTGGGAGAGTTGCATCCGTTAGGTTTCGGTTTCGTTGATGGATTTGGAGCGAGCTGTCGAGTGACAGTGAACTTTATTTCTAGAGACTGGGGAGACGACGGCCAACATGCCATGACAACTCTCATATCGGAGTCTCGAACCTATCCATCTCAGCAAGAGTCATGCGTCCAGCACAACAGTCACCGAAGAGAGCACCACTTGACACGTTGCCGCCGACGCTATCATACTGCCTTCGTAACTCCAATAACCTTTCGACAACATCGCTAGCTATCGGTCTCTTCTCAGGCGCAGCAGCCAGCATATCTTTGACTAGACTCCTAAACCAGCCATCAGGGTACATATGCACGCGCCCAACCCAATGATCCAGCAAGTGAATATTAGCTTGGTAAGATCGATCCTTGCTCGGCCGTAGTTGCTGGAACGCTTCCTGAGGCGTCCCATAGTGTACGTACGCCATCTCCAAAAAGATGCATCCGAGGGAGAAGATGTCGGCGGCGCGCCCACTTGGCAAGTACGCGGCAACTTCAGGGGCGAAGTACTTGGGTGTCCCACCCCAAGTCTCGGTAGCGCTCTCAGCTGCAGTCGATATATCAGTGGATGTTCCGAAGTCCGTGAGGAGAATGTTGTTTGACGTAAGAAGGATGTTGGTAGGCTTGAGATCTTTATGTTTTACGCCCTGGTTGTGAAGGTAGGCGAGTGCAGTGGCGAGGCACCCAAAACTTCGTTCGATACGAAGATAGGCCGGGAAGAAAGTGCTTTGATCGGCTGTACTCGTATGAAGGACGTTCAACGCTGTGAGGCGTTTCATCGCATCGGCGCCGATAGCCTGTTCGATTTTCTTTCTCTCGACGCAGCCGTGTTTGCCGTATTGCAAGTATAAGGTCCACAGCGGGTCTAGGTCGTCGAAGAATGTCCCCATATCGCAAATGGCTGCAGGCCATATCAATATGCCAATAACCCGCGGGTGCACAAAGGTTCCCACAATTTTAGCAACGTGCTGATGGTGCTTCACTTTTTCCATATTTGCCTGCTCTTTTTTGAACTCTTTCAAGTCTCGGTACGTGTTCCGTCGTAATACGCGCCGCCTTTTCAGCGCAAAGGTAGTCTCGTGATAAACGACTTCGTGCACCTCACTCGTCACGCCGCGCCCTAGATAATGTCCCGTATGCTCAGGTATACTGTCATCAGCCTCTAGATGGATGTGTTTGGTGTATTCTGTGCCAGGCCACGTGAAGGTTTCGGTCGCGATGATCTGAGGAATTGCGTATGGCTCTGGCTGGGGTAGGGCTTGCCGTGCTCTCCAGGGCCCATACTCGTCTGCCAATCCGGGACACAGACGACACGTCGGAGATAATATTGATTGTGTGTGCTCGACGACCCATGTGCTCGACATGATGTTATTTGGCGATGAGGGCAAAGATACTGAGGTTAGCGATGAAGGCTGCGAAAAGGTTATGCGGGCAAGCTCAGCCACAGCGGCAGACGTGCAGCTTCAGCTGTGCGTTCAAGACAGTGATTGGTTCATTACGTCTAAGACCGCAAAACATGATACACAATAGACACAGTGATGGTGCACTGTAGCCATTTTAACCAAAAGAGCCGAAAACAATTGCTTTGCCAGTACTGTTGTCATCCTGCACCATAGACTTTTCGAGCGAAAGAAGCAGATGCGACGTCCGTATGAAGAGCTCTGTGAGTAGTAGTCAGCGCAGCCAATACAATACAAAGTAGAATTTCGTACCGTCATACTCGATGTCGTAGCTCACTGGCATCTCTTCTTCGTCTGCCCTCACGAGAAGTGGGGCATCTCTTTTTAGCTTGCGCTCTTTGATGTTGAATCGTATGCCGGTATTCCTGAGCGGACTAACCCATAGTATGGATTCATCATTAACGTCCGTCCTATCAGTGTTGTCGTTTCTGACCGCTTCCTTGCCCTTGTCCACGTAAGTAGCAGCTTCTCGTTTCATGCTTGTTGTTGAAGTATTCTTCCGCAAAGCCATGTCTCTCAACCATTCCCTCCACACCCTTACAACACCTTCTTCAACATCCACGAAACAGCTGAACAGACCATTTCGAGGACCAATTTTGACAAGATTCGACTGTGATACCAGTTGGGTGAACAGCTCATGCCCATCCAAACTCAAGAATTGCTTCACAGTCTCGCCCTCAAATCGATCTTGCGCAGTGCCTGGAAATGTGCGACTGCCTGGGATGTCACCTGGTGGTCGGACCACCCGTCTACCGCCTCGCTCAAGCTCGCGCCGATATGGCCGGAAGCGTGAATATATATTACGCATTTCGCCCAACCGACTAGCCAGGCTCTTCTCATCTTCGGCGAAGACGTTGTAGTCTGAGAGCCCGTCTGTGCCTCGATAGGTGCAAAAGTACGGCGGCTCAGTGAGCTTTGCGCTGGGGTGGAAGCACTCGAGGAGGACGGAATGGGAGTCTAGCTCCGAGGCAGCGACCAAACGATTATGTAAAATCCGTAGAATTAATGCATATATGCGGTGAGAGAGAAGAGTAAGAGGAAGCAATTGTGGGGTAGTCATGGATGTGAGAATGTGGAAAAGAAGCTGCGAGTATCAGTAAGGTACATCACCATCATGAGAGATGGTTTACCTCATTTGGAAGCTTGTAGAGGTGAGAGTCAGCCATTTTACGAGGTAGAAGTGCAGCAAGATACTGTAAGAGACGGAAGCTATCTAAATCGAGGTGAGAAGAGTGTCATAGAGGGGAATGGAAATAAGTGATTCAACGGCGATAAGATATCGTCATTGCTTTCGATACGGGCCGAGGCCTTTCCAAATTCGGTTAGACCACAACATACATCGTGCTTGCCCTTTCGAGTCTCGACCACACGCTGAACTCTACACTTGCACCGACCACCTCATCTCGCTGATCTCGCGCATCTAGGTGAAAGCAGACGCCTCTGCTTGTATATCGTCCGTCCTATCACCATGCCTCTGGGATCTTTCGTTCGGGCTAGGGCAGGTAATCCACAATCGAGCGGATCCGCTGGTCAGTTGACCCGCGAACAACGCGAACAACGTGGCGCGCAGGCAAAGGTGCCTTCGAATGGGGCAACCTTAAACCATCGGCAGCCGGGTCAACAAAATTCTTCTGCTCGTCGCCAGTCCAACAGCACGGTCAATTCCCAGGCCGCTCCTCAGCCACAACCCCAGCAGCGGCGCTCAGGTGACAACACCGGTCTAGAACACGAAAGGTACGGCGACAGGTACGACACTGATGCCGACAGCTTGGATACCACTACCCATGGACAGTCTCTGCTTCAAGTTGGGAATAGCCAGCCATACGGACAGCAACGAGATGGCCAAGACGGTACTGAATACAGTGGCTCTGACGAGGATTTCAACGAGGGCTTCGAGTATGAGCTGCAAGAGGAGCAGCAGGAACACTATCCGACGATTCAGCAGTTGGTTCAACGATTTGCAATCGATCACATGTCCCGAGAGGAGCAATTGGTCTTCCTCAAAAAACAAGGAGCTGTATATTGGGACGAGGGTAACTCATATCCCACCACCACCTCTGGCCCCCCTGATGGTTTCCCTGACAATTGGATCATAGACCAAGAAGCGCCTTCCGACAATAATGAACGACAATCTTCACCCTCTCCGGTCGGGCGCCATGTAGCAGGTCCATCTGCCCCCCGATCAGCCCAGCAGGCAGTCCTGCGAGCCCCGAAAGTACCCGAACCTCAGCAAAACATGCTAAAGCAGACAACTGTGTTTCAACAAGGTGCCGGAATTCGCCAAATCCAGCGTACGACTGCCAATCTTGCTGTGCGTGGAGGTGGCCAACACCAGACGAGCAATGCACAGCAGCTCGGTAGCCAACAGCCAGGTCAGGCGAACCGTGACCCTGAGCCATCGGCGAAAGCGGCTGCCCGTCAAGGCCCGTCAGCGCCTGGCGAAACTCGTGTACAGCCCATCTATCAGGCCCCAGTCCACCCCGCAAGGCCAACCGAGTCAGCTCCCCCAACCACTCGTCTTGCACTTGTCAAACCTAAGGAGGAGCCTATCACTTACTATGAGCCTATCACCCAAGACCCTATTGTTGAGCCGCTACCCGGACCGGTTGAAGACTATGACCTGCCCGCCCTCTACGAGAAGTCATATAACGAGCTTAAGGCAGAGGACTTCGACACCGTACCGCGAGGCCAACCACAGGTCCTGTCCGATGACATGGTTCAGAAACCACTTGAGAAACGCTTGACACACGTCCGCGCGCGCCTCGATGCCAGCGACCAGATCAAGTTCTTCCGCACATTGAAAACGAGCGAGTGGGAGGAAGCCGGTGACTGGTTCCTTGAACAATTCAGTAGCATCATCATGCGCACCAAAGAAGCTCGGCAGAAGAAGCGCAAGCTGGCAAGCGACTTTGAGGACGAGATCGAGAAGCGCTATCGTCATGTTGCAAAGAGGCAGCAGCATGTCAAAGGTGCGCTGGACAAGATGAAGGCGCAGGGCGAGGGTCTGGTCCCGAAGAGCCCGAGGCCGTCGAAGAGTCCGAAGAAGGTGTGATATGTACGATGAGGCTGAGCACGATGATGGAGCCGGCTGATGTGACTGGCATTTTGGGCATTTTGTGATTCTTCAAGCTGATATCATTTTATGACGAAAAGCTCGGATGAAAGAGCAAAAGAACACGGCTTCCAGAGGGAGGCATTCATGGCGTTGGAGCATTTCGCTGTTCTCTATATACCCCTATTTGCAAGCAGATTTGTTGTCGTCACGTCGCGAGGAACCTTATATAGCTATCAATTCTGTTTCCATTTGACCTTAGCTTGCGTCAATACCTGACCGTACGACATACGAATATTGGTACCAAGCCCCATGTTAAGTGCACGTTACCGATTAAAGTCTTCGCAAGCACATGTCAACCACATATCCTACATTCCTACCCAGCCATCACGGACACGCCCTCCAACTCCTCTTCCCGTTACCACACCACTCCTTTCACCCAATCCTTTATCCCCTCTACTGCCCCAAATAGAACTCCCTCTGCGTCCACATCCACACCATACTAATCGTACTAACCCCGACCGGAAACGCAAGCGGAACGCCCCACCTCGTCGACCCAAACACCCACGCCTCGCTCGCAAAATGCCCAAAAGCAATCGCATACGTCCACATGCCCAGATTATAAAACGCCACCTCGTTGATGTGATACGCAACGTACAGGCGCACGAGGCTGGTGAGAAACGTCCATGTGCCGAAGGTGCGGGCGCTCAGCGGGGTGACCAGCGAGGGGATTTCCGAGGGCGACTTGCGGGCGACGGGGGCGCGTGTGTAGAGGGCGATGTTGGAGGGGGGCACGCTGTTGTCGGCGTTGGGGTTGTAGAGGCGCGCGGTGTAGGTTAGGGTTAGGTAGGATTGGAGCGAGTTCCCGATTGCTGTTATGGAGACCTGCGGGGTGAGAGTTAGTTCATCTGATGGCTTGGCTGAGGAAGGTTGGGGATGGAGGTGGGAATGGCATTTATCTATTCAGGGAGAGTCGTGCGCGACAAGGTTTGGGGGAGCGTACCAGTAGGAGCCATTTCGGCAGCCAGCCTTCGAAGGGCGGGAGGTAGGATGTTAGGTCGGCCATTGTGGGGGGCTTTGTGAGGGACGGGCTGCCGGGGAATTTGGAGGTATGGAGGGAGACGGAGGATGACGAGATGGAGCTCAGGCGTGGAGTTGGAGGTAACACAGCTGCTCGGTGTTGTTTACTGGAAATGCAGCTTATGGGAAACATGATCGCCGAACGATGGTCTGTGCGCTCTACAAGGTTCCATCGTATCTGTTTCGATAATGCCTTGGGATAATACGAAGGAACCTCATTTTGGTTGAACCAGTATACCTAAATGCGTTGATGAAAAATTCGGAGTACATGTGCTTTGTACATATACTGTTACGCCCCTGAGCTCGTACTCGACCATCAGTAGGAATTGAACAGGAGTCTTAAGTAAACGTCCTTTGTGCAAGGAGCTTCAAAGCATATGGGAGGAGCTTGCTATCAGAATTAAATTGCCGCCTGCTAATGCGATGGTATGTGGAAACCGATTCCAGCAATATGTACACTAATCGAAGTGTATGGAATGCAAATGATGCACAACTAAGATATTGACTCCCCACCCAAGCTACTGCTTCTCCTGCACAGCTCCAGCATCACTCGCCTGTCCCGCATCGCCGTTCGTCAACGACGTATCCATCTTACTTCGGTACAGCTCACCGCCACAAGTTCGAAGCCGCTCAGCAGCCTGCTCGGGTGTGATGTCGCGTTGCGGCTCGCCGAGCATCTCGTAGCCGACCTGGAACTTGCGGACTGTGGCGCTGCGGAGGAGGGGAGGGTAGAAGTGGATGTGGAAGTGGCTGCACTCCGCCTCTTCCTCTGATCCCTCGAGTGGCGCTTGGTGGATTCCCATGCCTAAGGGAGCCATTAGTGCTGTGCTGCTGAAATTCTCAGAGTTTGACTTACTGTATGGGAACTGAGTCTCGAATAGATTGTCATAGCGTCTCGTTACTTCCGCCATGCACTCGGCCAGATCTGATCGCTCCTTATCGTTAAAGTCGACCAACGCTCGCTTGTGTTGCCTGGGCACGATCATGACCTCGAACGGCCATACCGCCCAGTACGGCACACCCGCCCAGAACGTCTCGTTCTCGAAGATGGTCCGCTCCTTCTGCTTTGACTCGAGCTCTGCATAGTCTACCAGCAGATGCGCCCCGTCGTGCTCTTTTCGGTACTTGCTCAACTGCTGGAACTCGGCCGCTGGCTCTTCGGGGAAAGAGGTAGTCGTCCAAATCTGGCCATGGGGATGCGGGTTTGAGCAGCCCATCGTGGTACCCTTGTTCTCAAAGATTTGCATGTACCGGTATTGAGCACTTGGTTTTGCAATGTCATCTTGAGCTAACGGCGGTATTGAGAGCGCACCGGCGGCCTTTGCCAACGGCGACTTGGGACTCAGATGCAGCGTATACAGGTTCGTCCAGGTCTCAATGATAGGCTTGATCTCCTTCGGGGTCATGTCGGCAAGAGTCAGGTGATGCGAAGGCGAGAAGCAAATGACGTAGCATTTTCCTGTTACTGCTTCGGCGCGAAGTAACCGCGTGGCTAAGGATCCGTCATTTTGTCGAGGATCGTACTCTTGCTGCTCTTCCTTGACGGCACTGTAGTCGTTGACGAAGACAAAGGTGTTGCTGAATTTGGGATTCTTGGATCCATTGGCGCGAGTGTTGTCGGGGCAGAGATAGCACTAATAGACATGAGCAATGTTGGCGGGGTACGACGTGAGATGCAGTACCTCTGGGTCATGGTCCGGCAGCGTTGTCTTGGAAGGTTTCTCTTGGAGACCCCTGGAAGAATTCAGTGACTATATCGTCTGAAAGATGATGATTACCTACTGCCACGGACGCTTGTTGCGATGCGGCGAAACGAGTATCCAGCTCCCCCGCAGCAGGTTGAAGCGCCTGTGCGAAATGTCGTTAAGTATCTGGTCGGCCATGGTCAACAAGAACTTGAGCAATGGAGCTCAGCGTGGGAGCACGGGAATATTTAACGCGGTAGGTTGCAAAACTACCGAAGCGTCTGCAGACACGGGCACCATCTCTAAGGGTAAATATAGTGCAGGTGACGCAGGTAGGGTGAATGTGCAGGCCCACGGTCAAGCTTTGTGCTGTCGGCAGCCTAACCGATTCGGAAAGTGCATCCGCCGCCGGAGGGAACTGCCATCTGTCTCCAGCTAGAGCCTCATCTATACCCACGAACAGCTGCCGTTTCGAGCCAAGGATCAATCTCTTCCTAACATAGTGGATGCAACATGGCGGCTATGATGCCGAGCTCTGCGACGTCGAGCGCGACATACGACAGCGACGCGGTGGAGCGGGATCTCATTGACCCCGACGATGGTAAGCTGTCCTATCCGAGCAGCTCTGGACTCACAGCTGATGCATGCCAGCGACGCTGGATGATCTGGATGATCCTATCCAAGGCTCCTCCGACCGCGCTCCGCTCACAGGCAATATTGGGTCGCGCGGTAGCGCGAACACGCAATCGTACCTGACCTCGTCCATCCCTGGCGAAGACCGACGCGCGCCCACCAACACCATCGACGAGACGGTATGGGAGACGCTGTCGCGGGATCTGCTTGCGATATGGGAGAAGTTGAAGCAGGTGCTCTACCCAAAGTACCTGCTGGGCGGCATGATGCAGCAAGGCGGCGGGATAGGGGCCGCTGAGCGCGGTGAGGCCGATGGCTTTGGCGGCGGGCTCAGGAACATCGCAGGCAGATGGCCGGATGCAGATCTTCTGCTCGAGAGCGGAATGAGCGAGGGGCTGCGAGACTGGGACCTCTGGGGCCCGCTCATCTTCTGTCTGCTCCTCAGCCTGTTCCTCTCAAGAGGCGCAAAGGACGAGCAGAAGGATCTGGTCTTCTCCGGCATCTTCGCATTGGTGTGGATAGGAGAGGCGGTGGTTACGCTGCAGATCAAGCTGCTGGGAGGGAACATGTGAGTACTGTCTGCTACGATTGGATGAAAGTCTGCTAACGTCCACAGCGCCTTCTTCCAGTCCATCTCCATCATCGGCTACACGCTCTTCCCGCTCGTCATCGCGTCGATTCTCAGTGCTGTCGGAATCCCCATGATCGTCAGGATACCTGTCTACTTGGTGCTGGTGGCCTGGTCGTTGGCAGCGGGCGTGAGCATCATGGGCGGCTCGGGAGTGGTCAAGAATCGCGTGGGCATTGCTGTATACCCTCTGTTCGTCTTCTACATTGCGCTTGGATGCATTTGTTTCATCAGCTAGCGCTGGTAATACTAGGCTTGTAATAGTAGCTGCCGTGTAGCGATACCATTTTTGTATTCATAGTCGGATGATATGGGCACTGGCTCGGATCGTACGCACGGCGCAAATCGGCGCTGTTGATCTTGCAACTTGCAGAGTGCCGCAATGCAATCTTCCCAGACTGATGGTGTGTGCCTTGCGCTCCGTCGAGGTGACATGCCGGACCAAGTAGAGACGATTGCGGGAATCGTGGTCAGGTCGGCGTCGTCGTCAACCCCCACCAAGCACCGCGCTCCGGCCCTTCGTCATTGGCGCGAAGCCGCCGCCGACAACTCACTCGACCTCCTCGAGAAGCGCCCACTCTCCCCTCGGTCCATTCACCGCCCAGAACGCGACACCCCATATCGAGCCCCTCGCCTACGCGTTGCTGCAAAACGTACTCGCCCTCGAATCCCGCGGGCGGCGCATTGGAGCCTCTGGTCGAAACAGCTGCCGCGGGCAACAGACGTGTGCCAACAAAGCGCGCACTGACCGTCACCGTCATCTCCGACCTCACTACGACAGCAGTTCCCGTGGCCGTGCTACCGCGCCCAAATATTCGACCGACACCCCGCGAGACACGCTCACCGGCCTGCAATACCCTGTGCGCTCGACAACAATAGTACCCGGGCAAGTGCGCTGCTTATCACCCACCACCGAACGCCTGCCTCCGCAGCCTCGCTCAGGCACACACGCACCCACACATTTGCAGGCTCTTCTACATATCGCACCCAGTCGTCCGTGACTGCTGCCACCACCCGCTCGCGCGACTCTGTTTACGCTTTTTCTGTGCACCTACCGGTTCCCTTGAGGAGTTGCCCCACTGAGGCAAGACCAACCACTACCACACCGCCGCACTCTCGGCAACCTTGCGAACTCCCCGAACCCTCGCCCCGCTACCACCACGACCAACTCGAACGCCTCGACGTACCTCCTACGCACAACGCCGCGACAGCGCATTCTCTCGGCCAGCAGCTGAGCTCTCTACACGATATGAACGCGCAGACGTCCAAAAAGGACCAGCCGCCGTCACCGGCTCGGAGCGATGAGAGCAATGAGAGCGAGGGCCGACCTGTGAGAGAGAAGCTCAAGGAAACGAGAATCGACGCACAAAGCACTTCCGACCCGGTTCCCGCTGCCGACCAGGCCATGAAAGACGCTCCCACCAATGGTACCCGTGTTGACCCCAGCACGTCAGGATCAGACAGCGAGCGGGGCAGACTTCGACGGAAGCGAAGCCGGGAAAACTTTGAAGAGGACGAGGAGGTGAAGCACCCGGATAAGAAGCTCGAGCGTCACGTCCGGAAGAAGTCGAGGGAGATCACCAGCCCAAAAGAGTCCGATGTCGAAGGTACCGCGTCGCTGACCAAATCCACCATTGCGCCTATCAATGAGACGCACGGCGATGAGACGATTCATGCTCAGGAGCTCGCTGCAGCTCAGCGTCCAGACGTCCAGCAAGATGAACTTCCCGACAAGCACGTGTCCGGTGTTGCTAGCCCCAAAAACAAGCGCACGCGGGATCAGGCTGAAGCCGGAACGGAGGCCGTGGCAGCCCCAGCGGCGGTGTCTACGAAAGAGTCTGCAGCGGCTGCAAAGGTAGAAGACGAGCGTACCACTAAGAGGCCACGGGATGCCGTGGGCTCTGGAGCAGTGACCGAGACCACAGAAAACAAAGTAAAGGTAAGCACCACGAGCAGCTGTGTCGATCAACAGCTAATGTTATTTCAGATTCCCGCAGGTAGCGGTTTCGCCAACACCTCCTCAACATCTCCCTTCGCCACGATGTCACCAAAACCACAGACATCTAAACCCTCAGAGGCTTCCTCAAACGGCCTTCCACAAACATCTGACAAGGCTTTTAAGACCTCTGGTTTCGGCAATTTTGCTAAGGCGGCGTCTCCATTTTCTGCAGCCTCGTCTGGATCCGCTTCTCCCTTCGGTGCATCAAATAGCAACAAGTTATCATCCTTCGCCTCAAACACTGCGACATCCACGAATAAACCCAGTGGGTTTGCCAGCATTGAAAAGAAGGCTGGTTCCTCGTTTGGCGGGTTTGGTGCTGCTAGTACGGCGACTGGTGGGAAGACAACGACTCCCGAGAGTAAATTGTTCGGGCAAACCCCGGCCAGCGGATTTGGAACATTCGGCGGGTCGACCAATACCAAGAGTTCTCTGGGGACTTTCGGGACCGGAACCGCCATCACTGGCCTTGGTAATACGACCGATAGGCCTTTTGGGTCGAAAGAGGGTGCGGCGAAATCCGAGAAAGCCGAGCATGAGGACGGAGAAGAGGGTAGTGATAACGAAGATGATAACGATGGCGAAGAGCAAAATGGGTCAGAACGCCGTACAAGCCACCCGCTCCTACAATCACACGGCCCGCCCGAAACAGGCGAAGAGAACGAGGATAACGTCTATACTGGCCGTGCTAAATTGTACACGTTAGTTGGAGAAGCGGGCAAGAAGTCATGGCAGGAGCGCGGGGTCGGAGCTCTCAAGGTCAATGTTACACACGATGAGCCACGAAAGGCCAGATTCGTACTTCGAGCAGATGGCACGCACCGTTTGCTGCTTAACGCTGCTCTCACGGCCAACATGCGCTTTGGCAATCCAGAAGGCAAAGAGCCAGAGGATGGCAAGCTTTTGTTCACTGCGCCGACGGCGTCGGGTGAAGTGGAGTCACATCTACTCAAGGTGAGTGTTTTTCGCTTGTACATCTTCCCTTTCCAGGTACTAATATTTTACAGTTGAAAGCTGAACGAGCCCAAGAGTTATGGATAACGGTGGAGGGTATCAAGCAGGAACTATGATCTCATCACGAATCGACTCACAGCATTTGTCCCCACTTGGATCACTTTCTCTCGATCATCGCTCAGCGCCTCGTGCTTCCTGGATACACGCTGTACACCATGTTTTGGTCTTTCTGTCTGCTTTCTCGATCACTATGCGCGGGCGCTTTCTCTCTCCGGCTTATCTACGACAAGTTTCCGAGCGTTGCTTATCGCTTACAAGATGAACGCGCACATGCGGCATAGATTTCGTTTGTTCACGTTGATGATGCATGGTAGTCACGAGCAACCTCTTGCATAGGGTTACGTACACGGGGTAACGAAAGAGCGAAATGGAAGGGTGGGTGGGGTGTGTTGGCATCCTTTATGAGCGCTTATGGCTTCATTAACATTGGAAAGGTGTGCCTGGTGACGATTTCTGCATGGACATGGGCGGTATGTATGCTTGCATAGGTGGCGGCATGACAGATAAAGGTTGTGTTCTTGCTTTGTCTAGTGAAAAATATCAATGAGTAGTACTTCGGTTCAAACATGCATTTGTACTCCATGATTTTCTGACATGGGCATTGCGTGCTCTTGTTGCTAATTAAAGCTCTTCGTCGGTGGGTAGCTTATCGAATGGGGGATCCAATGGTCATCGAAGTCAGTTTCTGCTATCTGTAAAGAACGCTCACCATATCTACCAACCCATGAGTCTGTGTTCAAAGGGCCTCCCCCAATCCTCGGTAATACCCCGTTGCATTTCTCACGACTTGACGAATATGCTCTGTTGTCAGCCGAACCACAGCTCCAAGCCGTGCTGTTCACTGCTTCTTCGCGTCCCTAGCCGCCTTCTTCAACGCCCTCTTCCTGATATCCTCGTGCATTCCCCTGTTAACCTTGACAACAATCTGCGATCGCTCCCCCAAGAACCTCGACAAGAACCATTGCATGAGCCCATGGCTCCAGTACGGCGTGCTTGTGAAAGCGACATTCTGCGCGCCTCCGCTGCGTCCGATCTTGCCCAACGCAGCCTGAACGAACTGGCGCGGGTTCGGGACCAGAGCGGAGGGCTTGCGGATCTTGGACATGGCCGTGGTGACGAGATGCGATTGCACGCATTGCACGTGGACGCCGTGGGGTTGGAGTTCAGAGCCGAGCGCTGTGGACCATTGCTGCAGGAATGCTTTGCTGCCGGAGTAGGTGGCTAGCAGCGGCGTAGGGAAGAAACCGCCAAACGATGCCATCGTGAGAATCAACCCGCGCTTCCGCGAAATCATACCGGGCACCACCTCCTTCGTGACTCTCAGCGTCGCCATGCAGTTGATCATCACAATATCCTTCATCTCCGGCTCGGGCGTCTCCACAAACGGCACAGGAATGCTATGACTGAGTCCCACATTGTTAACCAGGATGCTGACATCGAGGCCATCGATCAGTTTGCGGAGCGCGGCGTAGTCGCTGTCCTTGTTTTGGCTGAAGTCCATGGCGAGGGATTTGGTGGAGATCTTGGGGCCGTATTTGGAGGCGAGGAGGGTCGTGAGCGAGTCGAGTTTGGACTGGGTGCGCGAGACGAGGACGAGGTTGTAGCCTTTTGCCGCGAGGGAGAGGGCGAATTCCTTGCCGATGCCATCGCTGGCACCAGTGATCAGGGCCCAGGTGCCGCGGGGGCCGAAGGCTGTGAGCTGTGAGAGAGTTAGGAGCCGCGTTGTTTAGTTGAGAATGGGGGGAAGCGTACAGGCTTGCCGGGTAGTACAAAGAGACTGAAGAGGGCCCGGATGAAGCTGAAGATGGGCGCGAGTATGGTGAATGCGCCGGCGAGGAGAACGGTGGAGACGAGGATGAGGGAAGATGTGGACTCGATTTGGAGACCGAGCCGGTCTGTGATGTTCTTGATTGCATCCATGGTGGATTGTGGTGGTGTGGTGGGTTGGAAGAGTAGGACGTCAAAACCTCGAGGTGACGGTGATGTAAACTGTTGACGCTCGGGGAAGAGTTGTTGGCCCCGAAAATCTGCACGTCCAAACAACACCGATTTTGCAGGTATGGATTCTTGCAAACTAACAAGGGAGATGCTGAGCTAAAGAACGAATCTAAAGACAAGTTATAAGACAAATAACAATTTCGGCCGCAATTATCTGCTTGTTTCAATCGTTGCTGCCGCTCGCGGGACCAAGCCTCGGCAGCGCTGATTGGTCAGAGCGGGCTTATAGTTTCTCCGAACAGCCATCCTGCGCTGCGCTTTGCGCACCGACCACTTCTCCGCTTAAGCGAGCCCACGACATTTCAACTTCGTCGACCTCAACCGCCAGACCGACAACACATCCCGACCGCAACCATGGCCACCGAGCTCACGTACGTCGCAAAACTCGCCCACCATCGAATCCACATGCTGATTGAGAATACAGTGTCCAGTCGGAGCGCGCTTTCCAGAAGCAGGTACGGCAACACCTCGCCTGCCGCGACGCAAAACTCGTAATGCGCGATGCTAACGCGCTCGAATAGCCTCACATCTTCCACAACCACAAGGCTACGGGCCCCAAGAAGAACACCAGGACCAAGAGATGGCACAAGGAGGTCGGTCTGGGTTTCCGCACGCCCAAGAACGCCATTGAGGGCTCGTACATCGACAAGAAGTGCCCCTTCACTGGTATGGTCTCGATCCGTGGCCGTATCTTGACCGGCACCGTCGTCTCCACCAAGATGCACCGTACGTTATCACCCTCCCGGACACCTTCTGCTGAGGCAGAGGTCGGAAATTGGAATTTGGATAGCTTGGCAGACATACTGACGGAATACAGGTACCCTCGTCATCCGCCGCGAGTACCTTCACTTCATCCCCAAGTACTCCCGTTACGAGAAGCGCCACAAGAACCTCGCCGCGCACGTCTCCCCCGCCTTCCGTGTCGAGCCCGGTGACCAGGTCATCGTCGGCCAATGCCGACCCCTCTCCAAGACGGTCCGATTCAACGTCCTCCGCGTGCTCCCCAGGACCGGCAAGGCCGTCAAGTCGTTCTCCAAGTTTTAAGGGCATCAGCTAGCGGTGGCGGATGGGTCGTGGGTGCAGGTGAAAAGGAATGGAATGGACGAGGTTTCTGACGGGTCAAACTCTGCATTTGGGACTAGGATTCGGAGTCCGATGGGCTGTGTATGTTTCTTCAGTCTATGAGAAATGAAAGCCCTTGGCTGGCTAAAACGCCGCTGAGGCATGTCAAAATGCCCATGGCTTGCGTGCTTGGTGACACGCGTGATGCTGGTGTTGTTGACTTCATTAGAAACGCGCAAAGCATATTGTACACGGTCAACAAGCCTCGTTAACAAAGCGTCAGTGCCAATGCAACTCGAATTGGACGTCCGTGCTACCTAGCGACGTTGTATGCGGCACTTCTAGTAGCCATCTTCAAGACATCACAACGACGCCAAATGAATGTAGCTATACTTACTGCCAGGCAGAACATCAAATGCGCAATTTTTGACACGTACATTGCAGGCACCAATTCGCTTTCCTGCGGCAAAACCACCACCTCAAACTACTCTACATCGTACAGTCTCCAAGAAGCTTACGCGCAGAACCACGAAGCTTCCGCCAAACTTGATTCGTACAATGTCGTCCAAGCACGTCGTCTTCAGGGCAGAGTACAGACCTTCTATAGTACAAAATAACAAAGTACAGGCCTTATAATATACAAACTATCGTAGTGAAGAATCTCGACCTCCACAAGGCTTATCGACGCCTAGAAACGTTCCCCAGAAGAAGCATCTCCGAGAGACGAAAGTGCACTTTCCATCAGACCTGCTCCTCAGAAGGCTGATCTGTATACTCTGTGTACAAATCGAAGTAGCCCTCTGGTTGCACGCATCCGTCATCAGCATCATCTCCGAGATCACCGCCGATTTGGAGAGCGCCATCTGAGGCGGCGACAACGGTGGCGAGGTCTTCGGCCGTTATTGTGCGGCGGTCAGAATGGGGTTCGTCTTCTGCTCCTGCTCCTGTTCCTACTTGGGCTTGCACTTGGATCTCGATGCCGCGTACAGTGTCTTCATTGTCTTGGGTCTCGTTCTTCACATCTGACTCTTCGCTGTTGAGGGCGCAACTCGATTGAAGATGTTGGGACTGGGATGGAGCCGGGTGATTGAGGTGTCCCTCGTATGGGGAGGGGGCTCCGCTGTAGACGCCTGCGTTGGTGAACGCATTGGCGTCCCCATTTTCAACTCCGTGAACGCTCGCGTTGTCTTGGGGATTCGCGCCAGCTTCAACGTCATCGTAACCGTCAATATAGCCATCCATATCAGCCGCAGTCGATCTGTCCCGACCACCCTCGAGAATCATCGCAAAAGGCTGCGGACCAATTTCGCACTTGACACTCCGATCTCGACATTCGCCACAGTACGTTCCCAGCGCCCTCCCGACATTCTCCAGTCCTGGATGATAAAGCATACAAACGGTCCCTCGCTTTCTACAAGCTAGACAGCTCTCTGGAGCGATGACACCGTATTTACCGTGTATCATCCTCGCATGCGTAATGCGGGTCCTGACGTTGGGATGAGCCCGCGTCCACTGTGTAGAGGGGCGGTGGCCAAACGACCCTGGTGGGGCATTGGTGGACTGCGCAGCTTCGAAGTCGGCCGTATACTCGGAGCGATCTAATGGCGGAGGGAGGGTTATCCGGGATTTGCTGATTACCGCTTCGAGGATCTGGGCGTGGATTGAGTTCGGATGTTTACCGCGGACATGCCTGCGGAAGTTGTCGACGCGGGTGAAGCCTCCCGCGGAACGGCTTGTGCAGTTGGCAACAGGGCAAAGGTATGTGCCTAAACAACCTCTGGCACGCGAAGATGGAGCAGCCGGGACAATTTCGCTCGCAACACGATGAGTAGGGACACTGGTTCGCCGCCCTTCTTCCATTCGTGACTCGTCAACCTCTGGATGCGCGTATTCGACGTGGCGGAGGAAGTTGGGTCTATGAGAGAAGCCTTCCCAGTGGCGCGAACAGGTCGGTACTGGACAATAGAACATAAACTTCACCGTCTCTGCGCCATGAGGCCTTGGTGCGCTCTCCATCTCCGCACTCTCCTGGGGTGCTTTTGCTGGCTTGTCCATCCTGGGCGCTTTCCACTTATGGTACCGTTGGCCGACACCACCTACGGTGCAAGATCTGCTTTGCAGGCGACATTCACCACAGGACCCAGCATTCGCTCCTGGCACCTTCAGGTCAGGATGATAGATTCGACATTCAGTTTCATTGCTGACACATCGGTCGCATGTGACGGGTGACTGTGCACCGTACATATCATGGATGAGTCGAGCGTGTGCTACCTTGGCACGATACTCTTTGGCGATTTCATCCCAGTTCGACTTATGGCCGTAGTTTTCCAGCTCAGCGTTGGCGGAAATGGCAGCTTCAAAGTCAAGCTTGTACTGTCCGGCTGTGGCACTCACAGAAAGCGATAGAGGTTGGACAACACCTGAGGGTCTGGTATGAACGGCAATCGGAATGTTTTCATCCGTTATAGGAGCCTCTACTTTTCTATCACTCGGACTGAGGAGAAAGTGGGTCTCGCCTGATCCTTCTGAGTCCGAGTCTGAGTCTGGGGATAGTTCGACCCGACGTCGCTTTCTCTTTTGCGAAATGGACACCGAATTTAGCAGCCGCGGCTCGTAGCAAGCCAAACCAAGTTCTTGTTCATCGGTAGAGGAGAGGGGGTTGGACTGCGTGACTAGGCGAGACGTATTTGTACTGATGATAGTTAAAGGAGCCGTGCTGGAGGTCCGTAGCAGAGAGTTGGTAGTTCTCCCACCTATCTTCTCGAAGTGAGCAAACAAGTGCAACTTGCCGCGCTTGAGGCAGCCTTCATCAAAGTAGGCGTAGTTGTTCCATAGAAGTGGTAGTGCTTTGCCCTCGCACGCGCCATCCTCGAGATGGAAGTGAACGCTCCACTCCTTGGGATCCTTGGATAAAATGCCATAGCTGAGAGACTCTAGTTGCTGATATTGTAAGCGTCAGGTTCAACGATCCTCAAACAGCACTCACCTTGTATGTCTCTGCAAGCTTGCCGGGAATCCAATCGCTGATTGTCGCTGCCCGGAACTCGCGTAGCAAGATGGTCGGAAGCGTCATGTTTGCAGTCGTGATTAGCTCGCAATACGAGCCCCGATGAGCACAACAATATGGCTGTTGCGTCTGTCTCAGTAGGCGGTCATTTTCAACTGTACCATGACGGAGAGAGTGTGTTGTAGTGCACGAAGAGTGGGGCCGAATTTGGTAGCGACGGGAGACGGCTCGGGCCAGACGCTAAGCCTTTCAGAGAAAGCACCAACCAGAACACCAGTCGGATATCTCACACCCTGTCTCGGGTCTGGGATGGGGTCCGATATGTATTGGTCGACTGCACCCTGACCGCCCGTTTGAATGCTCCCAGGCACCAGTTCCGCGCTAACACGGCGTAAGCCAGCCACCTACGAAATCCAATCGCTCTTTCCCCAAACATCTTACTCTACATCCCCGCACCTCAGCTCCATCTGCAATTGAACAATCCACACCCACGTTTTCTGGTCCCTTATCTTTCCTTAATCTAACAGCAATGTAAGCTCCTCAACTCTGGCTTGTTGTTCTGGTGTTATTTAGGGACTAATGATGACTTGTATAGGCCGCGCACGACAAAGCGGAAGACGGTTGAAGCAGCTGGGACTGAGAGACCGAGCAAGCGGCATCGTGACCACGACGACCACGAGGGAGCGCAAGTAGTGCTGGAGCCACGGCCTCGACTCTCAAAGCAAGGCCATTCGCTGTTTCTCGAGCTACCTGGAGGTCAGTCTAACGTTGCGAAATACGGTCGGCCGCCTGATTATAGTCAGCTAACCAGGTCGCCAGAGTTACGAAACCGCATCTATGAGTTCGCCTTTGCAATCACTTACCGTACTTTCCCCACCACAACCTTCCGCAGGGAGAACAAGCGGAAGAGACGTACAGCAAGCAATTCCAAAGCGGGACAGCTTCCGTTTGCGGGACTCACGCAATCATGCTCATCGATTCGCGCAGAATTTCGGCCGTTGTGGATGGATGCTCATAGAATTCCGCTATGCGCGCTCGATCGGTACCTTTCCGCATTCCATCCTTCACCGCCACGGAATGAGCAAGCTCTGAAGCGATTCAATTCTTTCTTCAATCCTGCCGGTAGCCTCCGGCTATTCCTGCGCACAGAAGAGCTCGCGTATTGGGATATGCTTCGTCTGATCCAACACCAAGTGCGGTTCCCGGATTTTACTGTCAACTTTGAGTCCTTGCATGACGGACGGGCAGCCGAGGCGAAAGCGTTCGCGGAAATATTGCACAACGAGCATCCGGAATGGGTGAAGTTGATTCGAGCAAAGACTGTTCGTCAGGTACGGCCCTGGTTCGACAATCCTCCAAATTCGATGCGCATCGTCATGAAGGAAAAGCTGGCGCCACTATGGATGAAGGCGACCGCGCAAATGAAGATTCCAGATGGCTATCTGGCTACGCTGGGCCTAGATACCATTAGGTGTAAGAATATCAAATTTGGGGTTGAGTATTCTTGAAAATGAAGGAAAGAAACATTGGGTGTGTCTTTGGGTCTTTGGTCTGGTCTTGCGCCTGGTCATGTTTGTGACATTCTGAGGGCAACTGAAGAGGAACACAGTCGATGGGACGGATGAATGCGGTCGAAGTATTGTCCTTCACCCATCCCGACAAAGAAGGTGCGAACACTAAGGGATTCTGCGGATGGACATTTGAATAGGCTCTTCTCTTCGCTTTGGTTCTGATGTCCGAAAACACTGTCAGAATGTATTGGAGGCGCTTTTGTTTATCGGACAGACTTTTCTGCATTCTTAATACGGAAGGGTGAAGACGTCTCCGGTTTCAGTCTCCACTCCCGCAGATTCCCGGGTTGTCATCGACTCCTAGATTCGGTCAACATCTGGTTTTGTCCGACATAAAGTAGACGGAGTCCTTCGCTTTGCAGCTAGTGCGAATGAACAGTACACTTCGTGATGACTATGGAAGTCCAAAGTTACCGGTGGAGGTTGAATCGATTTGCGGAAAGGTGAGCTGGATGTTGTTTAGCTCACAACGAATGGTTTGGGCATGGATTGAGATGACAGAATCTGCTTACTGGATTTGGTATGCTGTACATTTCTACGTTATGGAGCGTGAGTGGAAAGTAGAGGCTTAGTAATTCAATGCAGCTTGTAGTAAGAGACCACTGAATAGTATGGGAGATAATGGTCGAGCAAAGTAGAAGGAAAGATGATTGTATTAAAAGACGATGGAGAAATACTCTCCTTTTGTTTAGTCCAATGAGTAAGTCGGAGGGAAAGTCTTGACTACTGGTTAATTGAAGCCACTGAGGATTCCAAAATTAAAGATCTGACACAATATATCTAGATAGAAATAAATTAGTAAAGGGTGAACGTGTGACTATGCTGGCACTATGATTACTATGAATGAATCCCAAGTGAAACTGCTAAGTGCCCTGGACTAATCGATAGTGAGAACAGTGTAAGTGATATTCGGCATAGTGATATCAAAGTCAGATGCGTAGCAGAACCGGGAATAGGTCTGCAACGTTTCCTATTTACTTTTTCTTCCTTAAGCTTCCGCAGTGCGAGTGTTGACTTTTCGTACACCAGCAACGCCTTGATCTCATGTTGTCTGCAGCTGTTGTCTTTTCAGGTATGATCCGCCGAAAGTATGACTGCTGATCTAATAATGAACCTAGCGGAGTCGCATTGAAGGTATTGCAGAGCACAAGTTTGGGGCATTTCATGAGCTATTTGTATAGCTTCTTCTTCTTCCTGCTGGCGTCCGTCTACAGATGTTCGCTAGAGAATGAAGCACACGGGGTCATGTGAGGACGTGTTATGACGCGTTGGGAGTGCTAATGCCTCTGTTTTGGCCTGTCAGCACTGCGGACGCGCGAAATTTCAACCAGATAGACCAATATCATGAAACCGTGAGTAGAACGGTCCCGTATATGCGTGAGGAGTATTTGGCATCTAACAGTGTGAAAGAAGAGGTAAAGTGGTGGCCCATGCGCAGAACGATCTTCGCGTGCTGGCGCGATCGTGAATTCGACCGACGTCACCACTTCCGATGCGCTTCGTCTCGAAATGCACACCACGACCGCTGCATTCTTTATGGCACTAGAGGACTCACCATAGACATTATGCCTCCAGTGCGTCCTAGAAAACGCCTGCGATCGGAGTCTCCGGAACGAGAACCGCCACCGAAGCGGACCCCCGGCCATCCGCACCCTCGCCGCAGCAAAGAATCCGTGTTCGACACCCTAGACGCCCCACCGACCGTATCGCGCACCCTATCGCAGACGAAAAAGTTTCTGGGAGACGGCGGCGACGACTCGGAGCTTTCTTCGCCAGAAAGTAGCGAAGACGAATTCGAGGATGTCCTAATAGCAGGCAACAAGGCGAAGGGGAAACAAAAGGCGCAGGATGCGGAGACGGACGAAAGCGAGGATGAGGAATGGGAAGATGCGCTCGGCTTGAAACATCATACCAAGCACGAAGATGAGCCTGCGCCGGTCATTTCGGGGGATATTGAATTGACTCTCTCGGGGCCCAGCCAGGTCGCATTTACGTCGAAGCTGGATGGGAAGAAGGGACCTTCGAAGATTGAGCGGCACATACGCAACGTTACGCATTGCATGCATGTCCAGCTGCTCATGTTTCATAACACGATACGCAATGGCTGGATACAGGACAAGGAAGTGCAGAGGACCATGGTGGACAATATGACGACAGGCTGCTGGAAGGAGGTACACCAGTATTGGAGAGATGCGGGCATGTCGGATGGACATAAGCGTGTCGTGAAGGGTGGCTGGACGAAGAAGGTCGCGGAAAACTTTGAGAACGCTGGGACATGGAAAGAGAGTGGGAGGAATGGCGTCCAAATCTACGAGAGTCCCAAGGGCAAAGGGGCTACACCAAAGTCTGGTAGCAAAGCCGGCCCATCGAAGGGAAAGGTCAAAGACTCGCGGGATAGCGACAGGAAACAGCGCGATTGGGGCGCGACATCCGATCGTCTGGAACCGAACACGCCCAACATGTCTGCCGGCGACCCGTTGCTGAGACTCTTGAAGTATCTCTCGGCATTTTGGAAAGCAAAGTTCAAGATTACCGCACCGTGTTTACGCAAGCGTGGGTATTTATCGCCTCTCACCCTCGAAGAGGAGCTTCGCGCGTGGAGAGAGGATGGCACAGATGCAGATACCTTTGGTGAACGGATAGAAGATCTAGCGGCGTTCCGAGACATGTCACGCAAATGTACTGGCAGTCGAGACGTCGGACAACAGCTTTTTACCTCGCTACTACGCGGTCTAGGTATTGAAGCTCGAATGATTGCGAGCATTCAGCCTGTAGGCTTTGCATGGAGTGCCGCAGAAGTAGGGAAAGCGAAAGACCTCAGCAACTTGAAGACGAAAGCTGCGCCATCTAAGGCAGATGCATCTAGCGCAACACCAGGAAAGCGGAAAGGAACGGCGACAGCTACGAATGGCACAAAACATGCTCCAATTGATCTTTCAGATTCCGACGATCTCAGCAGTGCGATCTCCATCTCATCCGGTTCGGATCGGCCTATCAAAGCTTCCAAAAAGTCTCCCAAGGTCCGCAAGTACGGGGAGGAGCTCCCAACCCCTACATATTGGACTGAGGCTATCTCGAACCTGACGCACACACCGGTCGTGGTGTCGTGTCTTCCACGCACGGTGATAGCCACTCCTTCGACGCCGGAACAATTTTCAAACTTCAGCCCCCGAGGTTCGCTTGCAGACAAAGCGAAACAAGTTTTCGCGTACTTGATTGCCTACTCATCCGACGGATCAGCCAAGGATGTGACAACGCGATATCTACCCAAGCAACAATGGCCGGGCAAGACCAAGGGTTTTCGGATGGCAGCTGAAAAGATCCCAATACACAACAAGCGCGGTAAAGTCAAAAGGTGGGAGGAGTGGGATTGGTTCAAGTCGGTTTTGCGACCCTATGCACGGCCGTATGAGATGAGGCAACCCTGGGATGAAGTGGAAGACGAGGGCGATCTTGTTCCCATGCAACGTGCGAAACCAAAAGACATGGATGAAGAAGGCGGCAAGGAGACTCTGCAAGGCTACAAGAACTCCACCGAATATGTGCTGGAGCGGCATCTACGGCGCGAGGAAGCTGTCAAGCCGGGCGCCAAGATTGCCCGCTACTTCGCGACCGGCAAAGGGGATAATGAGAAGTCTGAGCCTGTGTATCTGCGCAAAGACGTGGTTACATGCAAATCGGTCGAATCATGGCATAAGGAAGGTCGAGCAGTCAAGGAAGGCGAGCAGCCGCTGAAGTTTGTGCCACAACGCGCCGTCACCGTTATCCGTAAACGCGAGATCGAAGAGCGTGAGCGCGAAGAGGGCGGAAAGGTCAAGCAAGGTCTTTACTCCCAAGCTCAAACGGACTGGATCATTCCAGACCCCATCGTTGATGGAAGGATTCCACGCAATGCGTTCGGCAACATCGACGTCTACGTACCTACAATGGTACCCAAAGGCGCAGTACACGTTCGGCTCAAAGGCACAGCAAAGATCTGCAGGAAGCTTAGCATTGATTATGCAGAGGCATGCACAGGTTTCGAATTCGGCAAGCAACGCGCAGTGCCTGTGCTCACGGGCGTTGTGGTAGCAGCGGAGCACAAGAACCTGCTCATTGACGCCTGGAAAGTAGCCGAAGCAGAGAAAGAGATCAAAGAGCAGGAAAAACGCGAGAAGCTGATCCTAGGGATGTGGAAGAAGTTCTTCGTCGGCCTCAGAATCGTCCAGAGAATGAAGAGGGAATACGGCGATGCCTCCGAGCTTCCTCTGCCTACCAAACAGGCCAAGCAGCCGAGACAAACGAGCAAGAAGTCTGAATGGGAGACTTTCGAAGACCATGATGACTTTGAGGGTGGGTTCATGCGGGAAGAGCCACAAGGTGGTGGTGGTGGTGGTGGTGGTGGGTTTCTCCAAGAACATGACGAAGAAGTGCAACCTGATGAGGATATGGGTGGTGGCTTCTTTGCAGCAAGCCAAGAGGACCCAGTCAGTCATGGTTCGTTGACAATCGATGGAGAGGAAGAGAAGCGTTTTGAACGACGTATGTCTGTGGTAGACGGCGCTTATCAAACGCCCATGTCCCTTCACTCGGCGCATCAGAAGCCGACCAGCAAGCGGGATCAGGAAGAAGATGTTGAGGACGATACGGAGCAACAGGATGATGAGCCCGAGGAGCTTATACCTCCACCGAGCCGGCGCACTCGCGGCAACGCCCAGTCTACCCGCGGACGTGGACGCGGACTCGGCACCAAACGCACGCCCACATCAACCCGCAAATCCATACTTGAATCCAACTCAGACATCTCTAGCCTTTCTGAACCCTTGCATTCGGCTTCAGATTCCGACTCCGACTCCAACCCCGACCCCGACCCGGAAGTCCTCCCTACTAGTAGACGCGCAGAAAGGAAGCAACGAGGTTCACCCGCACCCTCTCCAGACGCATCCGAAGCAGACCCTGATCTAGATGACATACCCATTACTCGGCCAAGGAAACGGAAAGCTGCTAGCTCCCCGGCGGGCATTGCAGATGAAGTTAACAGTGCAAGAGCAGTACCGAAGCGCAAGGCCGCGAGGAAGAGCAATGCGCAAGTGAAGAGTCACTTCTTTGCGAATGGGAGCGAGGAGGAGACAGATGCCACCGATCAGAGTCCGGTGAAGAAGGCTATTGGTGGAAGAGGTGGTGGTAGAGGGAGGGGCAGAGGACGTGGTAGAGGGCGAGGGAAAGGAAAGGGGAAGTCATGATAAAGGTAGTCTGGAATACATGAACTGTTGGTATTATCGTGAATGCGATGTTTGCGCTGAAATGGACTTGATCTGTTCTTGGTGTTTGTTACCAATGGTGCTGACGCAGGGAAAACCGATCAGCGGCCTCTCTTCCGGCATTATCCCTTTTCTTTGACGGCGGGACGGACCGGACCTAGTGATGGTCTCACACACAAGATGCGGGTGGCGATTAGACTACAATTCTTTTCCACTCTTTGACCGTTAGCTGGCAATCGAGACTGCCCCACATCGTTTACCTCTAACACCGAGATACGCCGTACGCAACAATGCGGCGAAGGCGACTAAGAAGTGCGAAGTGTAATCTACCACCGTGGTAGCATGGAAAAATTGTCGCGCGTCGCAGACAGGGATTACTGATGTTGCGAGCTCGAGTGAGGGGTTGTAGGGGCTGGACTAGGCATGCAAGCCACCATGCACACGCGACCAGGGCTCTTTTCGTGGTGGATTTGCGACACAGGGATCCTAGATTAAAAACGTCCCGAGGGCGGGATGATGGGACGTTTTTTTTGCTTTTGCCGTTTTTGCTTGGGATGTGTTTGGGCAGACGGAGCATACGAAGAAGTAAAGTTTTGTTCGGCGACGCCATCAAGTGGGGATTGCTGACTAGGCGTGCAGCAATTGCGGATCGAGACCAATACTACGACGACGGCATTACTCACCATCTTGATCATCGCGACATCTAAAGCGGTCACTACCAAACTATTATGACGGCCTCTGGACAGTGATTTGCTCGGTGTGCCTCGGGATCAGCTTGACATAGAGGGTGCGGACAGGGCATTGGTCGAGCGATTGTGCGCAAGCCGCATGAACGGTATTGACGTGTCAATGTCTAACAAAGGGCAATGACGCAGGCGGGTGTCCTGAATGTGTGCGTTGTGCGTGCTGCGAACGAGGGGGAGCGAATGGGAGGAGGTTGGGGTAGAGGCTGAGGCGCGGGTTTTGGACGAGGGCGAGCGATGAAGTGGTGCGCTTCACTTTTCGGGCAGACGTGCGCAAGTGTAGAATTGCGAGCCTGAGATGCTGCCATGTTCGAGAAGCACTCGCTAGGTACAGGGCAGTGACTCGGTACTGCAGGAAGGGAGAGTGGTCAAGTTGACGGTCGTTTCAACAGCTGCACTTCTCAGGAGTGTGTCGCTCCTCTAATCCCCAACACAGACGCAGATGCAGCTGTGGCACCCAAACACGGAGCTGCCTGCAGCGGCATCCGACGAATGTGGTGAGATGTGTGCGAGGTTGGTGTTGCGGCAGGGTGGGGCCTCATGTACGGATACATAAGCGGAGGTAGCGCTGCTGTGGGTAAGAGGAGCAGCATGTTGGATCATGGGAGCTACATGCTGGGCTAATGTACCGGGGGGAGATTGTGGTTAGAGGGATGGGAAGGGCCGCAGCGATGCTGGGTAGAAGAAGAGCATGTTGGAGGGAGGACTGCGGTTGGAGATGGCGTCTGGAGATAGACCAGACGGTTGAGTACACGGTATGGACGGATGAATTTTGAGCAGCGGGTCAGACTGTGCGACTTCACCGCGGTTCACCGCAAAGTGGCTGCCACACCTCGTCCGTCGTCAAGGGGCCATCGGTGTCCCTCCGCCTGTGCTCTGCAGCATGCCGTCGTCCAATGCGCACGCTCCGCTTGACCGCCAGCTCATCTTTGTTTTTGTCGCAGCGGCTCCTCGCGTGGCACTGTGACTCTTGCCCGCCGCCCTCTGCGCCCCGTCCCCGTACTTGTCCTTGTCCTTGTCCTTGTACTTGAAGAGTCGTCGTACCGGCGCCCGCCCTCGGTGTAACCACCCTTCAGCCTCCCTGTTGTCGTCACTTTCGCGGTTTGCAGTGAGATTGTGCTAAGCCGGATCGTCTTCTGGCCGCTGGGGAGCTAGCTTGCACGCGCTGATTGGCCCGACCTTCCACACCCCAGCCTCGTAGCCCTTCAGAGTCTCACACCTCTCCGACTCACTTGCAATCACCGTCCCGAGTCCGCCGGCCGCCCCAAAACCCGCTCGACCTCCTGCAACCCACGGCAGCCTCCCCACCCGCGCCCTCTTGGAGCCTCATTCGCACACCCCGTCGCCATTGCCCATTCACTGCGCGACACGGTTAGGCGCCAGCGCTTCGCTTCGGTTGCTTGCTTGGGCGTCAATAGTTAATATAGTATCATAGGTGGTGGAGCCCCGATCGCGCAACGGATCGAGCGTCTTGAGAATTCGCGCGACGGAGAAAAAGAAGCGCGGCCTCTCAAGACATGATCATAGACGGCGTGCGAGACATGGACTAGATCGATGGACCCAGGAAGCCACAGTTACACAGGTCGACTCCACGGCATGAGTTCCGCATCCCGATAGCACCAACCCCGTCCACTACATCCAGGAGCCTCTCCGCCCGCCTGTACGCCATATCAGCCTTTTCAATCCCTCACGTTGCTTTTCTCACGCCAGTTGCTCCGCGAATCGACGCCGGCTGGCTCGCGGACAGGACAATAAAGCTAGCCCGGCCCTGAAGCTGAGCAGCACACCCGCACCGCTGCTGCCGCGGTGAATGCGCGACGAGCCTGCTCGTGCTCACAGGAGCGATGCCTAATTTCCTGGCGGCAGAGCAGGGCGAGTCGAGTCGCAGCCGGAGTCGACAGAGGGCGAGGACCGAAGTGGGTGAACACCGGAATATATTGCAGAAGATCGGGAGCTGGTTGAAGAGGGAAGAGGAGGTACATCCGTTGGACAAAGAGGGGGAGAAGGCAGGTGACGAGGACAAGGAGAACGGAAGGCCGCATTCGAGTGGGGAGCATGCGGCGAAACATGGCGGGCTGCTGAACAGACGGTCGAGTAGGAAGGTGGTGCCGGGACTGCCGCGTCCGTTGACATTTAAGAGGATGAACAGCGAAAAGAGGGACAAATTGTTGGAAGTACCAGACCAGATAGAACAGCGACGTGCTGCTTCGGCGGACCGGAGAACATCAACTCCACTGAATCGAACACTCTCGCCGCCGCCGATATCCGTACCATCCATGTCGGCACCCGACGTCCTCAGCCCGCATGAGAGCGATATCCAGCAGGTGCCGCAGCCGACGATCGGCGGTGACCGGGATTCAAACATACCAGCTGGTTCAAGACAGATTGACTATGGCATGAGAGAGAGCATAGACTACCTATCTGCCGGCGAACCGCCCCCTCTCTTCATCGCTGGAGACTCGTACGTGGAAAATGAATCACACCGGTCCAGCTCCGATGTCGACGATATACAGCTGCAGGAGGAACTGGAGGCAAAATGGATCCTGAACCTCAGCATGCACTTCCGCGACATGTCGGACCGCGAAAAGTTCTTCATCACGTACGCCGAGGAACCTAACAAGTGGCGAAGAGTCACGGTGTCCTGCGACTATCGTCGCCTCGAACATGAGTCACTGGAAGCCGACCTCAAGAGTCTGCACTACCAACGAGATAAGAGTTCAAGGATTTACGAGGCGATCCGTGACTCATTGCTCGACATACAATTTTACGACACAGTCACCAACCTCAAACTTGAAACTTCAGACGGCCGCCTTCACGTGCACGTCACCGAAGACGTCAACGAGATAATACCATATCCGACTCTCTCCTCTATCGACCATCTCCAATGCAAGAGGTTCCGAGAAAGCGCCATCTGCTTCGATTCCCATATTTCAGGCTTCGTGTACAAAGTTTCGGTTGGTGGGAAGATGTACATCAAGAAGGAGATTCCTGGACCAGACGCTGTGGAGGAGTTTCTTTACGAGATCAATGCGCTTAGTGCCCTTCAAGACTCAAAGTCGGTCATCAAGTTTGAGGGCATCATTGTGGATGAGAAGAGTGAGCTGATTAAGGGCCTGCTCATAAGCTATGCGGACCAAGGCGCGCTTGTCGACCTGATATATGACTTCAAGAATTCGGACAGTTTGCAATGGGAGAGACGGGCGAAGTGGGCCCGCCAGATCGTCGAAGGTTTGTCTGAGATTCACGAGGCTGGATTTGTGCAGGGCGACTTCACCCTCTCAAATATCGTTATCGACCACCGCGATAACGCAAAGATCATTGACATTAATCGCCGCGGGTGCCCTGTTGGATGGGAGCCTCCAGAACTCGCTCGCCTGATCGAAAGCGCGCAGAGAATCTCCATCTACATCGGAGTCAAGTCTGATCTCTTTCAGCTGGGTATGGTACTTTGGGCACTCGCGGAACAGCATGATGAGCCTGAGCGCCAGGAACGACCACTCTTTCGACAAATGAATCGCCATCTTCCGCAGTATTATAAAGACATTGTTCGCCATTGCTTGAGCGAATTACCGCGAGAAAGACCTTCGGCTAGGGACATCTTGCGAATGTTCCCAGATCGGAAAGAGGAGCAAGCTGAAGTCGCTGTCCTGGAAGCATCCAAGCAGAGTCTTTCTACGCATAGAAGTGATAAGGAGTACATCGACCCGGCTACTGCTGTTGATCTGGACGACATATCGAAAGCTCGACGACATTCACGCTCACGATCTTCCTTCTCGAACGTCCAAATGCCATCAACGGAGTACATAGGCTCATCAAGCTCCTACGTTTTGCCGAACCCTACGGCCGGGCGCGAAAGATCCCCGCCTGCTGCAAGACGCAATAGCAACAGCAGGCGATTAGAGAGCTCGCCATATCCTGGGCCCCGTTCTGTTATGTCGCTCGATGACTCTGAGCTGGAGAACGAGTTGGCCAGTCTGCCTGCAAGCAGAGAAACTAGGTGGGAGCAGGTCTACGTCGACGGCGACACCAAGCTAGTGCAGCGCGGTGGAGGCGAAATCGGCGTACAAGACTTTGCGATCCAGGAACCGAAGGATGTCTGCATCACGACCCCTCCTAGCGAGCTAGAGAACTCGTTGGTCAGCAGCAAGATCTCTGAAGAGACCCCCTTGTCACTGTCCACAGTTGCCGAACTTCAACCCATCCAGCCCCAACAGCTCTCAGAAGCCATTGATCAAAGCGAAGAATCAGGTCACCAGCGCGGCATAGGTAGCAAAGCCTCCTTCAGCGACCGCGTCCACCAACTTGTCGACTCATCTGCTCCCGCAACCCGCACACCGCAGGTCCGCAATTCGTCCACGCTTGCCGATCTCGAAAACGAGATTGCCCTCGACTCATCCGTTGCTTCGTCCGCCTATCCATCGCGTGTTGGCACTGGGTTCTCAGAGTTCTTCCAACGCCCGCTACATCAGGACTCAGGTTTTGATGAACCCCCCCGCGCACGAGTCAGCTTTGAGAATGATTGCATACTGCAGAGTTTGGAAGAGAATATGGCGGATATCAAGGTCGAGCTGCGGGATGAAGAACGCGTCAACGGCCGGCTGTGGGATGAGAAGGATGGGACTGCGATTGAGTTTGGTAAAGGGATACGAGGCGAACAGCTGGTGATCAGACCAGACGCTATTCCCGCTCCATCGACTGCATTAAGAGCTCCTTTTGAAACTGTTAACCCCACAATCTATGGATCCACCTCTGTAACAGCAATGGGCGCCAAGGGCGCAGTCGTCGAAGAAGACGCGGGAAATAGGGCGCTCGAGGAGAAGATCTCGAACACGACGATACGCCAACCCAGCATCCTAATCCCGGAGTTCCATCATGGTGTTCCCAAGGCGATTGATGTTAGCCCGCCGATTGCTACGCCGGCGACAGGATCTTCGTCTCGTCAATCGTTCGAAGGAGATGCACCGCATTCTAATGCGTACACCCACTCTCGATCGGAGTCTTCGCCAACTCACAATGTCGATACTAGGGCCCGCAACAGTACACCGCCGAGAGTATGAACGCCTATCAGACACCACACCAATAAATCGACATCGACAAATCCACGTTCATATCGAATTGCACACGCATGGATCCTCTCCTTAGACCCACCATATCAACACATACAAACAGTATACACTTTAACTCCGTTCTGACCCCCGCTTTATCTATACTTCTTTCTCCATCATTACGCCCACATTCCCATGGCCACTTACTTCCATGTTCCCTTCCGCATTAGCACGAGGATGATTGTAAGATTTTCTTGGTACGGAAGACTTTATGAGTACGAGGTTCATTCCTCACCATGTCTCTTTTTCACGGGTTATTTGGCATCCATTGTTTTTTCTTGGCTGTTGTCCTTTTTAGGTTGCGCATTCGGCGATTGAGCGAAGGATACCAGGGTGCGGATTAGTTAGTGTGTATGGATCGGAATGCCATAGCATCAATTTAGGTTTCTTGTGGTTTGGCGTCGTGAGCAGAGTCTTTGCAGGGGTGGCTTGGTGCGTGATGTCTTGAGTGAGTAGTGGGCTGTTTTGGAATCGTGACGTCTCTTGTACCCTGAATTTGGGTTAGCGTACAGAGTTGGTAATGCTGGTCAGAAGGTTCTCGGTGCGTAATTTGACAATCTAGTATTGCACTGTCCTCGAATCACGACGCACTATTTATCTTGAAGCGATGTCTAAACTATTCACAATGCTTAAAGCTAGAGTCAATGGATAGACACTTCTCGATATCCAGCCTTATATCCTCCTCTCGACAGCCATATCTCATGACCCAATACCCACTGTCAGCATCCCCGCCACGGTGGGTCACTTGATGACTACTATCTCTATGGCAGGCTGCCTTCACCCGTAAACCGCAGTGGCCCGCGGACAGTAATCGGCCGCAGACGCCGATTGCCCCTAGGGCCTTTTGCAGGGTTCACATTCGCTACTTACCCTCTCGCAGAGAGCAGATGCTCACAAACAGTAACTGGCTGCAGACGCCGATCGCCCCTAGGGACTCCCGCAGCGGCTAAGGGAATTGGGGTTTTGGGGGTCGTGTGGACTCACTGGCCATTCTATCCAATTGTGTTCGATACCGAATCTATGCTTTCTCACGAAAAGGCCAAATGCTTCGAATCTCTTCCGATGTTTTGTTGTATTCGCTGCTCCTACGCATAATCTCTTGTAACAGCTCTGTGTTCATTCTATGCCGTTCCGCAAAATCAAGCTGCGGTGAAATCCAGCCCTCGGAGTCGGTGCTGAGAAGCTTTCTGGCTATTTCTTGAACGCGGTGAAAGTCGCGGTAGTCCTGAAATTGCTGGTCATGCTTCCGTAGATCCTCCTCGCTGAAGCTAAAAGGGCATTCACCTAGTAATCCCAGTTCACTCCACGCGTCGGCAAACTTAATTAGGCAGGCACGAAGCGGTATCGCACCCTCTTCGGATATCTCTCCGCACCGAGTGAAGAGCTCTCGCGTGAACTGCGGCATAAGAAAGGCACGATGTGTCCGTAGGTGCTGATTGGCAGTGCTAAGTTCATAGAACTTGGACATTTTAGTATCCTCGAACTTGAGCTCGGCTAGCTTCTTGTCATTGGCGTCCATGTCTTGGTAGTCCTGCGGTAGCTTCGGTTCTTCTGTCAAGCCAAGAACATAGTCATCATCGACCGACAAGAACTCTGGGAAGCGGGCCTGTAGGTAAAGTGGCGAGACTACAATCGACTGCCAGTCAATGAGCGAGCAGATCTTGGTCGGGTCTTCAGGCTTGCTATAGATGTTACCCATATGGAGGTCGGTGTGCCACAAGACTGGCCGCGAGACCTTGTTGATGAGCGTCGCTGTGTCTAGCCTAGACATGACCTCCTTTGCCATGTTTAGAACGGCAAACTGTTCATCGACGGACCCGCGGGGTGGTCCAAAGGTAGAGACCAGACTCTGTTGTTCAATGCGGAGCCTTTCGCGCTCCACGAGCGCAAGACCAAAAGATGATAGATTCGGCCCTACAGAGCAGCGTCAGCTTAGCAAACGATGCATGCCGTAACCAACTTACATGGGCCGTTTTTGACCTGAGAAGGTCGCGCCATTATCTTTCCTTGAGCTGACCACGCTCGCTCGCAGGACGGCCCGATGCAGAATTGTCCAGATGGGTCCACGGTCCGGTCCAAAGCAACCCAGGGCTCGCCGTCTGTCATCGACTCGCAGAGGTACATACTTCCGTTAGCGGGGAATTGAATTGACGCCAACTCGGCCTCGAATTGCGTCAATTGCTCCACGAGGCCGAATTGTTCTTCGATAGTCATGGCGCTCCAAGTCGTGAATAACTGCTGGCCAGGAGCCTTGTCCATGACTATATATTCGACACCAACGAAATTCGACGCGTCAGAGCTCCAGGCTAGGACGTTGGGAACGGGGACTCCAGTATGGGTACTTACTATCATTAGCGCTACGGTCAGTCTTGGATCCAATTGAACGTTGAATCGGCGTTGCGGTCTTACTGAATTTGAGAACAGCTACTTCGGAGGCGGTGGTATACTTAGGTGGCCCGGCAATGGAGAAGGGGATTTTAGCGACGACTTCACTCCCGTCCTCTTTCCGCATGATGAGGGCTTTACTGAAGCCCCCCTCCATCTTCTCGATCGCTTTGATGGGCGAAGAACTCCCGCCGGCTGCCGCAGCTACGGCGCACAGCTGATCAATGTCGAATCGCACATATCTGCGGTTGCAGGCTTCGGCTTCATTGGCGAGGAAGCGACCGTTAGTGTAGTTGAATAGCTCTTCGCGGTTGATGGATTTGCCTCGACTGGTAATAGAGAGAGCTCGCGAGGGCTGTGTCAGAGCAAGGGGTTTGGCGCTGTTGAAAAGTCTTCTGTGGATGACCCCGAAAGAGCGTGCTAATGGCATTACCGTGTGCTTTCACTGTCGGGTGTGATTGATTGATTGAGTGATTCCTACTCAGATCCAGCCGCGAGTACGCAGCTATGCCCAGCTAGGCTGATTGGCCACCAGCCGACACAGCTCGGATCTTTGTTAATCCGACCCGCCCCCTTCATCTCGTGGAAAACGAGACCAGCTGTCCGCAGGGGTCTGCCGCTTCTTTTTCCACTATCTACATTTGCTGGCTGGCACCCGCGTATCTAGATGATGGTTCTAATGCTAATGTACACTTTCCTCGAGGCTCGTAGGGGCATGCGTCTCGCTCGTCGCGTCCGTGGTACCTACAGTCTACCCCCAGCGTTCAGCTTTGTCTTCGTCGATCCCCCTTTGCCTAAGGATCTGTGTCTGTTCTATAATCTTGCTAGCTTGTGTAGCTAGATTGCGGTTGTTTATAATGGCCCGGAGATTGTGTTGTCCTAGGAGGCGGCCGAATTCCCGGTTCTGGACGTCGTTGTGGTTCCTGCAGGTCAGGAGGATATAGGAGGCCGTCTGTCGCCTCGCTCCGTATTTACACTTAGAGTCTGTTATACCTGGTAGTTTTCTCTAGAAGAGGAAGTCCCGGAGGCTGATTTTCTCTGTTTGGGGCTGTACTAGCAGTGCGCTCTGTTGTTTGCTAAGTCCCTAGTGGAGTCAGAGTACTTTATTTGTAGGTACTGCTGTATCTCTGCCCTTAGTTTCTGCATGCCAATTTGCCCTCTATGTTCTATCTGCCTCACGATCTAGATGAGTACGAGTCAAAAATTGCATCACGCGCGACACGCACAACTAGCAATCAAGGTACGATACGCATTCTATTTTGACAACGGAGTAAATGAGAATTGCTCAGAAGAAATAAGACCAGAAGTGGTAACCGGTAAAAGTGGTTCATCGGACATGAGTGTCGCAGACTTCGACCGCACAGTATATATAACTGACCTCTATCATCAAGCTGCCAATGTCACCGACGAGGCAGTCTCTGCCACGTCTACGCTACCGCTTGCCTCGCCAGACTCCGGCCTGACCGACTACAGTCTGCCCGAGCTCCCACCAGGCTGGTTAGATCAATGGGACAAGTCGTGCGTACTCCCCTTCCCACCGTCTCTCGTTGTCGCTGCCCCGCCATTTCGCTTATTGCACCTCCCGGCACTCTGCTAACTGCGGCACAGATCTCGAAAGTACTACTGTGCGTCCAGCCTACTGCCGCTGACAAGCTGCTATGAAGCAGACAGCTTCCTTTAAAAATGAAAGACTAATTGACGCAACACATGGACACGAACAATGCTGACCTCACAGCCAATGTTCAAGCAGATTTAGGGGATCCAGAGACTATAGAAGTGCCACCCGATGATCATCCGTCCCAGAGTCAGATTGATGCTCCACTCGATGCCCAAAACCAGGCGTTAACCGGAAGCGACGACGCAACACTCGCGGCAGTGTTCGTGTCCGCGTCTGGCGTTACTGAGTGGAGAATAAGGGGGTAGAAGCGGGACGGACATGGGGAGGTACCTACATGGTGTCTCTGCATATGATGTATGCGATGAGGATGTCGAGGAGTAGGATCAGATGAATAGGATGGTTTGCATTTGCTGCGTTGATGGGGAGATGGTGGAGGCTGTCGGTTCTGCACTTGAGGGGTAGCTGGTGGGTTCGAGGCTGGATTCTGCCATGTTGTGCGGTTGATGGGAGTGTTTTGGCATATCTATTGTGGAGGGGTTGTAGAGAGAAGTCCAGTGGTTATGGAAGTGACGCGCAGTGAGTGGAGGCCAATAATGTTACGTTGTTAAAGGAGGGGTTTGAGTATAGAGTGTCGGTGTGTGTGTTGCGGGGTTGGTTGAGCGCTCGTGTGCGATTGGAGGTGTGCGATTCGATACATGCGTTCCGAGTTGTTGTGGGCGTTTGCTGTGCGGGTGTCGGGAACTGACTTTCACCTTCACTTGAAACCGGCTTCAAATTCACTTCACTCCAAACCATGGCTCACAATGTGCTGGAGATGTGTGATTCTGCTCATGAATAGTCCCTAACCTGAAAGTATGTATTGTGTCGTCATGGAGGACATCGCGGGGCGCAGTATGAGATGACAGGCCTTGAGACCCCTCTGAATGAGCTTGGCGACTTTGCACCCCGGCTCAAAAGAAGCAGACACCCTTCTCGTTTGCAAGTTGTACTACAAGGCTATCGAAGGCTGCTAACGGCTACCTAATTTGAGTAAAGGTTAGAAAACGATTGGCTAAAGACGAATAGCCACTTGATTTCTTGTCGATCTTCCTATCGTCTCGCAGCTACTGGCCAATTTACCCTTGCCAGCAGCAAAACGGTTGAAGACAAATCCCGAGAACTAGTTCGTTTCGCAGGTGGGAATCTCGCGATAGAGGGCTCGACGACGGTGGTGGCAGATTAGGTAAATTAGCTAGGATCCTTTCTTTACACGTCGGTAGTTTCATCTGTCGCGGTAAATTCCGGTTAGGAAGTTTCCAATCCCGAGTTCGGCTGGTTGAAGGCTGCGCGTTCGCGCAACTAAATAACTATAGTTGCCGCTAGAAATCGTGAGTAAGATGTCCCCCTAAGACATAGACAACGCATCCTTTATTTAAAAGGAATTAAATTCTATAAAAGTAATAATTCCCTTAAAAACTACAACGTAAGTTACTACTAAAAGGAAAAACCTAAGACTACGTAAACTATAACTTTATAGGTATATAAAGCTCCCGTAAGACCCTTAAGTTCTACCCTATATCTTTTAGCGTAAATAATCCGTCACCCGAACGTGTTACGCTAAGAGAGAGTTAGACTCTAAACGTTTCTATTTTAATATGTAGCTTATTACTACTTACTATTAGCTCTCTAGGTTATAAATTGTATAGCTGTGTTGTCGTCTTCGCCATAGGTGAGGTGGTCAACGGTGATAAAGCCGCCAGCGCAAACGGCGTCGTTTTCGTGACAGATAGTCAACGTCTTATCAGTCGCGCCGGTAATAGCAGTCTGGTTTTGCGGGTCCCCAAAGGTCACCACTGCGTTGATCTTGGACATCGTGCACTGGGCGGAAATGGAACGAAATTAGTGCTCGCTACCTCAAGTGTCTTCCAATTTTATTTGAAGGGTAACGATAAAGTTACACACCTTTGACATCAGAATAGTCTTCGTCGAAGATTTCGTTATACATTGGGCCTGCGACTGCCAATGGCACAGGTCCTTTCGTGCAGCAGACACTCGTGCCAAATCTCATCACGAGATCTGCGGCTGACGGCCTACTTGCGGGGTCGACAAGCAGCATTGCCTTGATGGTATCGATGACACTACCGATTGCAGGGAACGCATCTTTCTCCAATTGTAGAGTGAGCTCGTCCAGAAACTCTTGCGTAGTGTCCACATTTGCTTGGTACGATGCATCACCGTCGGACTGACTTTCCAGAAGTTGATGTAAGGAGTTCAGGGGCCTTCCATCACGTTTCTCGCGCACATATCCGGACTGGTGCTCCTTTTCAAGCCATATCATAAGCGCTGACAAAACTGCCGTTATCTCCGTGAACACACAACCCAGGGAGAATATATCCGCCGGCAAGCCCCGCTTTCCGCGGTCTACGACCTCGGGTGCTGCATACTTTCTCGTGAACATAGTGGGGCCCTCAGTCTCCATGGCTGCCAAGGATGCGTAAGAGCGCGCAATGCCAAAGTCGGCAATGTAAACTTCGTACTCCGGCGTATATTCGTGTCCTCCTGAGCCCCAATTCATCTTCACAAGGATGTTCTGCGGTTTTATATCCATGTGCTTAGTCATACCATTGTGGATATACGCAAGCGCATTTGAGAGGCAAACGATGAATTGTCGTAACTGCGATGACAATGACTTAATCCGTCTGGAGGTTACACAGAAGGACGCAAGGTATTCTGTTTCATCCTGTAGGAATGTACTGAGATTCCAGTCAGCAGCTGGATAGAGGAGTATCGAGAGTTCTGGACCACAGATGTAGGTACCAATGACCCTTACAAGGTGCGCATGTTCGAGGCGGTTCAAGTGCGCTACCTCGTCAATGGCCTTCTCCCGAGTCATAGTACGGTCGCACCGGATTGTTTTTCGGGCTAGATAAATTCTTCTGCATCGCACTCTGTCCACAACTGCATTGTTTGTGCTTCCCAATAGTCCATGTGGTTGTAGAATTGCGTCCACGAGCTTTCGTTCAGTCGTTCGATACTCCACGTGTTGACCTCGGCCTGACCAGTTATGTTCAACCTCGGGGTCAACTGGCCATAAGCCTTTGGATCGAAGAAGCTTGGTGTATTCGGTGACTCTACATGCATGCCGCGCCACTATGCGAAAGATGAAGACGCGTACTTTAGCCATCCGAGACAATTTGAGATCGAAACTGTAGGGTCTTGTCACCCAGTATTGGTAGCGCTTGCTAAACAGTATTTTCCACAAGTCTCGTATGGGGAAGTATGATAGTGCTTCTCTTTCGCAGTATGTGGCAAGGCAATGCGTTAGCCACTAGACCAGACGTACGAAGTGTTGCAGCACACTTACTTTTGTTGTTGCGCTGAGGTACCGGAATCGGACATTACCGAAAAGTAGGCGTCGGACCTTGCGCTGAAATAGGCACTACTGGGCGCTTCAGATGGCGGAGGCGGAAACCGGTGCTCATTGCTTCTGTTGAGTGGCTTCGATCGAGGTGGCTTGCGTGATCCCTCTCCGACCTCCGTTTCCATATCACTTCCCTTTGAGTCGCTCAGATCGTCCTCTTCAGGGTCCGTTATCTGATCATAGAATTCATCTGGCATTCTTTCCACGTCTAAACACATTCTGCCGCAAGGATAGGTATTCTCGAATGTCTGCTCAACTGTCCCATCTGCCGCTACGTATACACGCTTCTGGATTCGACACATCTCAGAGTGTGGGTGTCTTCGTGTCTGCTACGTTTGATTCTGATGAGGATGGCGTTGCAGCCTCAGCCTCGCGTCGATGAACGGGATACGTCTGATCGCGAAATTGACAAGAGGCTGAAGTAAGCTGATAAGCAATAAGGTGGAAGCTAAAGAGCCAGATGCGACGGTCGCGATGAGGAGGATATCTCGCATGTAGTGGAGGAAACCAGAAGGCTACCAAGTTGACTGGAGGCAATGCAACTACCAATTCAGACCTTCCCTATTTTGGCCAAGCGTGACAGCTTAGCCTCCCACGCCTCCACGCCAAATTGTAGCCAGCGCTAATCGCTCCCATCCGCAGCGCGAAACTTTCATGAGCGAGTGAAGTGTTACCCTACTATTTGCTTAGGTTTGCATTCATATCTACTCGTCACTAAGCTCATCACTAAGCTCAAAATCTTCTTCATCGTCGTCATCGTTTTCCTCGGGCATGTCCAACACCGCAACGCCCTTACCACTTCGAGCGCGGTACTCAAGATGTGTCGATGCGGTCCAGAGCACTTTGATCGAACCCGCCACTTCCCCTTTCTCTCTCAAAAACGTGGCTCTGACGAGCTGTATCAGACCATCGATCAATTGCTTCGTCTCGTCGTAAGCTTCTTCGTCCACAAAATCCACTCCGTCAATCATTATGAAGATGCAATCGTACATACGGATCAGAATGGAGATCAAGCGCATCATAGTGGTTAGGTGGGAGGTGTAAGAGCCGGCCTCGAGTTCGGCAAGTGTGCTCTGGCCAATGAACGAGAGGCAGGGGCGTCCTCTATCACCATGCTCCCAGTCAATCTCTTTCCTCTCCAAGAGCTGGGCTAGCAAACGTCGAAGCATGATCGTGGGCCAGGATATTGATTCGGAGTCATCGCTGGTGCTATTGTCCAGCATTCCACAGAAGATTGGTAGAGCCAGCACTTTGGGTTTCCGCTCTAACTTCTCGTACAGTAGAGCCACGAGGAAACTGAGCGAAGATATAGACTCGAGTTCCTCATTACCTTCCACAATAAGCACAGCTGACTTGGGTCTACCCAGCCACTTCTGGAATTCGGGCGTCTCGGTGACATATCGTGAACGAGACTGGAACGAGGTGGAGGTCGATTCGTTCAGACCAGCGCTTTGAACGACGGCGAGATCAGAGTCAAGCGCGGAGGCAGAAGAGCCTATCTCGAGTCGTTCTATCAACGATCGGGGTGTCTGTGCCAGCTGGTTCACGAGCTCACCGGTCTTAGCAAGCTCAGAATCTGATCGAGAATTAGCGTCGTGTACCAAAATCGAGAAATTGCAGGAAATACCTTTACGCTGGAGCCGATATTCCATCTCTTTGCGCTCCTGTTCTATTGCTTTTCGATTCTGTTCATTTCTTTTCCGATCCTGTTCGTTTCTTTCCCGATCCTCCAACATCCGCTTCATAAGTTCGTCTCTCTGACCGTTCCCTGATTCTATATTAGTACAAGTACATTTGGCCTGGAAATTGTACACCTCAGTTCTGACTTACATCTAGCATTTTCGATAGCGTCCGCCAAAATCTCTTTTGTGCCATTCATAGCCGATGTAGCATCGCCCATTGCCTTGGAAACCATACTATCCCTTCTCTTAGCCTCTACTGTAAGGTCATTCAAAGATTCCTGCACCCCGTTCATTCCTTTGTCAATTCGACGCGCCACAACATTGGTATCTAATCCTGTCTCATCCATGGCCTGAAGCATGTAATGCTCGAACTTGTCTGCTTCGGTATGGAACCGCGTCCTACATTTGTGAATGTTCTGGATCCGCTTTTCGATGTCCTCGCCATAACTTGAGTTTCGGAGTAGAGAACTCGTCACGCGCTCTGTAAATATTAGCTAAATCCATAAGATACCGGTAGGCATTTGCGGGGACGGCATACTCATCAACGAGTGCGTATACCATTTTACAATCTCTTCAAGTGCACCTATAAGCTCCGCATAAAGTTCGTTGACCCGCACCTTGAGCATATTTTGGCCCGGGTATATCTTGAGGTAGTCTTCGCAGTCTTTTGCAAAGTCTGGAAGTTCCTCTAACAGCTCTGCAATCATTTCGCGGACTTCCGTATGTCGACCCATAGCCTAGTGAAGTAAGCAAAAGCCACCGGAAGTACACAGGTTGCGGCTCACTGTCAATACAAGTGTAAGGCCACCACAAAGCGTCTTGTAGTTTCCATCTGGAAGAAGGCCAACAAATGACTGAATCGATTTCGAGTGGTTTCCAACACGTCTGAATGCTCTCCTAATCTTCCCTGAAACCGAGTCACCGTTCTCATACGTCTTCTCCGCATTCTTCAAAACCTTGGACACCTCGTTCCAATCATGGCAATCACTGAGACTAAATTTTGCAATCTTGTCATCATTTTTGTTCTTTGCTTGCAGCTTCTCGATGGCTTCGTTGAAGCTCTCCGTGGTCGCGACTAGAGAAAGCTCATTGGCTTGCGACTCGTCAGGCGAAAGGTCGAACGAAGTCGCCGCGCCTGCAGATCGGAATGTTACTTTTCGAGGTCGCTGGACGAATCGTCGTTTATTAGCATCGTATTTTGCTGGTAATTTGCCGTTAGTGTCCCGGTATTCATTCATCCCATGCTCCATGAAATCGATCTCTAATGGCTGCTGGGAAGGGAGCGGGATCTCGTCTTCGGCGCTTGAGTCGGTTGCTCGAGTCGTCATGTCGACTACAGTGGTCAAAAATCGTAACGAGTAGAACGAAGTAAACAGACTCGATTATGGCGAAGTTTGGAAGACTGTTTGGGTAGTACAAGGCTGATGTTACAAGGCTGAGGCTGAAAGGTTGTGGCATTTAGAATACGAGGCTGAGGACCAATCGCGCTAGGTTCGACACACACCACCATGATTAGTCGGTAGTTCTTCCCTTTTGCGGCGACTACTCGGTAATCCTTTGGTTCCAGCCCCTCCATCCAACACGAGGCAGTAAGGATAAGGCGAGCCCGAAAACCTGCTCATTCAAGTCAGGACCAATCGCAGGGGCGTTCAATTACACCATTGTTATCAACCGCGAGATATTACCTTCTCCGGCGATTACTCAGTAATCCTTACTCGAGACAATGACTCGATGTGTAGTGCCGCATGCTCGTATCCAACTTACCGGAATCACCACGATGTGTTTCGCAATTTTAATTTGAGGGGCACCCGTTCCGAACAAGCCATCTCTTTTGTTACCCTTGCACCTGAGAGACAATCATACGAGCGTCTCAGCTTCGGAGTGCGTCGAAAAGCCGCATTGGATTTATCCAGCCTATCATCTGAACTCACTGAGCCGGGCTTACTTGAATGAGGATCTTAGGATCTTAGAGAGACGCATTCAGAAGGTGGCAGCCGCGTCACCATACCTTTCGGGCTGTATTGAGGCTCTTACGAACGGACCATCTTCCAGATGTCTTATCGCGTAACCCGAACTTAAGAGCCTTGAGCTCACGCGCATGATATCCCTTGTACGTCTCAATCTTCACCTGAGTCGACTCTTTATCTTTTTAGGATTCAGCTGTTGTCAACAATCACTTCTAGCTAGGCGGCAGGAGCTGGTTGCCGCAAACTAGTCACCATGTCGAATTTCAGCGATTCCGGGGTTTCTGTATCCTCTCCTTTGAACCATGAAGGCAAGGAAGGAGATCAAACGTCAGGTAGGATTCAAGAATTTGAACGACTCTGCTGGCATTGACGCAACACATAGAGACGAACAATGTTGACCTCGCAGCCAATGTTCAAGCAAATGGAGGGGTTCCAGAGACCACAAAAGTGCCACCCGATGATCAACAGTCCCAGACTCAAATTGATGCTCCACTCGATGCCCAGAACCAGGCGTCAACCGAAAGTGACGATGCATTAACAGCCCCGCCTCCCACCGAAGACCGTGAGGCGGTTAAGAAGGACAAGGTCCCCAAAGTCAGAGCGCTCGACGATGACAAGTTCAGCGATGATGACAGTGTTGACGAGTTCGATGAGCGACATCGTTTCCAGTTTCATGATTTTGAACAACGGGTGAAGCTTGCTCCCAAGCGTAGGAAGCAGTACAATCAGTACATCAACATACTCGAAGAAAGGATTGCTATGCTTGAAGAAAGATGTGACGTCCTTGACGAAGCAAAGAAGAAGAAGGTCGTGGATGTCATCGCTCCCGCTCAAGATGATGACGTGGTGATCAAAGTACCGGAACCGCCAAAAATGGAGTTTGGTCTGAACTTCCAGTTTTGGTCATCATTCTCCAAAGAAGACACATCACATCTGATCGACGTACTAGTTGGTGAGCCGGAGATTGGCGATGTCAAGAAACCTAAACGCCGTACAACTTGGGTGCGATTTGGAGCTAACGGCCAGCTCCCTACCACTGGGGAGATTTTCAATGACTACGCACCCGTACAGACGACAGCCACCAACGAACTGGATCTCCAGAACGAGGTCCAAAAACTCCGGCAGACCTCGATTCCAGAGCGCATACGAATTAACTCATCCGCACTTTTGATCCTCCTTCATAAGGTGCTCGGAATTCCATGCACCTCGCCTCCCAATGTAGTCCTGCGTCCATTCAAGGCTTTCTTCCACAACGAGCGCCAGATGCGACACACTATGAAAGAAACTCTCAGCGCCTTGGACGAGATCCTCACCAAAAGGCGCCAGGATGAAACCAAGACCAAGGGCGACGATAGCGAAGACGGCAAGCCTGAGGCCGAAAAGGCTGAGAGCAAAGAAGAGAACAACGAAAATGATCAAAAGCGAGTAAAGGTTGAGGCACCATCAGAGAAAGCACAGCATTCGGAAGAAGAGAAGCCCACCGACAGTATCAGCGCAGACGAATGGGCCACTGTGCTCCAGGACCTCGATCTCTTCCATTGTTCGAGTTGTGCGTCATTGATGAACGATGGGTGGCCCACCGTTTCCGACGTGAAAAAGTCGTTTGACGCAATATACGACTTGCTCGACAACGTTATCAAGCCTCTCAATACCAAGCTGCGAAGCAACACTGCCGAGAAGGTGCGGTTCCACGACCTGTGGCATCTATTCTACACTGGAGATGAGATTATGGTCCACGAAAACCCAAGAAACGAAGAAGACAACATCGCAGGGAAAGTGGCGCTCAAGGTACTCACAACCAGTGGTGGTAGGCGCGTTATGAAGACTTCTGCGGCGCCGAACCCGTACGAACCAACATACGATTCATATGGCCTAAGGTCGCATGCGTCTCCCGTTGCTACTTCAACCTCAGAGGACAATATCGCCCCTGTAGACGGTGTTAATCCGTTTTGTATCCATGCGTATTACCTGGACTTTGACGGCTCAAAGTTGGTGCCTGTGCGACGACGATTTGTCATTGCCCCCTACTCAGGGGAACGCAAGATCAGTAATCTCGTCGTTTACCCAATCCACTATGCGGCCGAAAATGAAATGAAGAGGGACGCGCTCGCAGCAAGAGGTCAAAAGTTCATCAAATTCGCCAATCCACAGAACGTCACATATCTCGACTGTACTGGGCTAGAGTTGCGTACCAAGGAGGAACTTAACGATAAGGTCATCGTGGACATGAAAGAGTATTTCCGGACTGAGAAGCATCGATTAAACATGCCCACTTTCTCTGAGCCTGAGGACGTGGACCACTCTGAGATCAGCGATTGTCCGATCACAGACTGCACCTATGGACCAACTTGTCATCACCGTACTGTGAATGTCGTTCCGGATCAGCAGGTTGAAACTACGGTCATGCAAGAGTACCGTGCAACTCGGCCGGAGTTCAAGTCACTGATATCCCCTAACGGCACCTACTCGAGCTGGTCCCCGGAGTGGAGTATTTGCCATTATCGGCTCTTCGCATACAAGCTAAGATCACGAGAATGGGGTGAGTAGCAACCGTACATTGCCCAGATGCTACCTGAGCTTACGTTGTTTGTAGTGGCAGTTGATGTAGACAATCTGGAACAACCGAAGGCAAGCGAAATCGACATGGGCTTTAAACAGCTCGTCCTTCCCAACGACCATAAAGACATTCTGGAGTCCCAAGTTCGAGAGCATTTTCGAAAACGCGGAGCGCAAGCAACCAACATCGCGGCCGAAGACGACATGGACCTTGTCAGAGGCAAGGGACAAGGTCTCATTCTCCTTCTTCATGGTAAGTCCTGCGGGGAATACATGGCTCGCATTCCAACGTGCTGATCAATGATAGGTGCTCCTGGCGTAGGAAAAACGGCGACCGCAGAATGTATCGCCGATCTCGTGCAAAAACCTCTCTATCCAATCACATGTGGAGATTTGGGCAGTACAGCCGAGGCCGTCGAGGAAAATCTCAAGAAGCATTTTACGCTAGCAAGCAAATGGGATTGCGTTATGCTGCTGGATGAGGCTGATGTCTTTCTGGCGAAGAGGAGGCAGGCCGATCTTCAGCGCAATAGTATTGTGTCAGTCTTTCTGCGCATGTTGGAGTACTACAAAGGCCTACTCTTCTTGACAACAAATCGTGTGGGAACGTTCGATGAAGCGTTCAAGTCTAGGGTTCACATATCGCTATTTTGTAAGTTCAAGTAATGGCTTGCATAGCCGAATGGCGCGTTGACGTGATTTAGACCCCAATTTCGACCGGAAAACGACTATGCGTGTGTGGAAGACGTTCATCAAACAGACGAAGACGGCGCTTCAAAGAAACGATCGGACTGGGATCCGCATTGACGAGGAGGGCATACTCGATTTCGCCACAGATCATTGGGAAGAGAACCCAGACGCTCGCTGGAATGGACGACAGATTCGCAATGCCTTCCATACCGCTGTTGCCATGGCCGAATTCAAGGCGCGGGGTGGAAACTTGGCAAACGGTGTGTACGACCAGGAGAGGAACGTCAGGATCAAAGTTGGACGATCGCAGTTTGAAAAGATTGCAAATACAGTCAACGAGTTTGACGATTATATGCGCAAAACGATGGGTACCTCGTATGAGGCCAGAGCTGCGAAAGAGAAGACGAGAGCGCGTAGCTCGGGAGCGAGAAAGTCGAAGAGACAGCCACGCGACGAAGATGAAGAGGACTCGCATACCGAAGAGACTGAGGAGGAGGAGGTGAGCGCTAAGAGCAAGAAGTCGAAGAAAAAGCCACGAAAGCAGAAAGAAGAATTATCGGCTTCCGAAGATGATGAGGTAGTTAGCAAAAGGGGGAGAGAGCTTCGTAAGAAGTCAACAAAGAAGTATGAGTCGTCCTCGGACGAGGGTGAAGAAGTGAGTACCAAGGGCAAGTCGAAGAAGAAGCATGATAAGTCTTCCGATGAGGTTGAGGAGAAGGTAACGAAGGGCAAGGAGGCTAGTAAGAAGTCTAAGAAACAGTCCCGAAAGAAGGATGAGGTATCGGATGAGGATAATGACGACGACGCTAGGTAGGAGATGGACCTTTCAAAGTCTCGGTATGGATATGGAAAGTTTTTCTTGATCAATGTGTCTGCCGTATCTCTGGGCCATTCTCTGGACTGTCATTTCCGGAGTATCTCTAGGACGCCATTCATTTCCTTTCTTTGCTTCTTCCTACAGAAAGCTTGAGTGCTTTCTATTGTGAGCCACCTGTAGGGTGGAGGTCGGCATCGGAATCACACTCGTTCGTAACGTCGTATGATAGAGCATTCTATCGCTATCTGCGCTTTAATGAGATCTCTACCTCGCGTTCTGTACCTCCGAGATTGAATGCAGTGTTACCGGAACGCAGGATCTCTCGGGGAAACTAGTGTTCAATCTATCTATTCCGTTGATCAACTCTGGATGCCCAAATGACAATCCCGATCTAGCTCTCACCTCCATGCGATCATCTCTCACTTAACGCCCACGAAAACACCATCTGCCCAAAGTTCCGTCCTCCCCCGAACCCTCCCCAACGTCACTCCTAATCCTCTCATTTCTACTTGAATCCGAATCCACTATAATCGATCGCGCCTTCAATCTCTGTCTCCAATCTCTGTTGATCACCATACCCCTCCCACGTACCCTCCAATTTCGCACTCGTCTCGCTCAAGGCCTTCTCCCTCCTCTCGCGCGCGCGCTGCTCCTTAGTCTTGTCAGACTTCCTCTTCTCGCGCTTCTTTTCGTCTGTCTCGCCGTTCACCAACGTCTCACCCTCTCCCGACGGCTCACCGTGCAGATCGATGTCCGTGAAATCGCCTTCGGTGGATGGCGTGGTCGGGCCATGGGCTGGCTGGGCAGGCGCCTCCGAGGTGCGGTCCTGGGTGAGCTCGCGGCCGGGCTTGCGGGTAAGCGAATCGAGGAGGCCGTTGTTCGCGAAGGTCGACACCGTGGTCCAAACGTTCCGCTCATTCTCCATGCCCACACGAGCCACAGGCTCCTCCACACCACCATACGCCACTCCAACGCTACCCGGATCTTCCCCACTCATTCCCTCCTTTTCATCTCCCAGGCGATACGGACTTGTGCCTTCAATCCGTGCATCATGCTCGCTCCTCCTTGTGTGAGCCAACGCAGGAACAGACAAGGCACTGCCGGCAGCTGAAATTTCACTCATAACGTACCTTTCTTCATTGATGACGGGGAGCGGGTGAACCCAATTGGCAACAACGACTCCCCCATCATTCGGGGGGTCGTTGGCCGTGTCGTCCTGCAGCTTTTTGTCTTGGGGTTGCTGCTCCGGCGGCAAGGGTTGCATCTCGATGTCGCGTTTGGCGGCTGCGGACGCGAAGCGTCGGTTGCGGAGGCCTGCAGGTTTGGAAGATGAGGTTAGCGGAGATCGTTCAGAGGGGTTGTGGTGCCTTGATTTTGGGGATAGCGGTTTCGCTATCTGTCTTATAGTTGCCAGGGAGTTTGAATCCTGGGGTCACGTACAGACACTGCTGTAGCCGATGGCGCCGCCGATGGCGACGACAGCTGCGACGACGAGGATGATAATGACGGGCATCATTTCAAGGTAGAGTGGTTGGAAAAGAGTTTTGTGTTGGCGCAATGCGGTGCGGAGTGTAAGTTTGAAATTTTGGTATTGACGAGCAGTGGTTCGTGTGCGCGTCGTTGCTGGTGTGGTTGCTATGCGATCGACACAATGGCTGCTCTGCAAATTTTGCGCGGCGTGCGAGCGTTTCGGTGTGCAGGATGGAGGAAGTGATTAGTTAAATGAAGATAAAGCCTTGTTTTCACTTGTAGACGGTTATTGCGTGGTTTCATTCACTACAGTGAACGCTCACCCCGCCCAACGTCATCACAGATGTCAAGCAAATGTTCCAACCCAGACATCCATACACCTCGCACAATCCTTCCCATTAGCCATGCTCGTAGCGGCCTTTACGCTCTCCAGCATACTTTCCAGCACCGTGATGATTCTCTCCTCTTTCACATTCCGCCTCGCCCTCTGCAAAAATTGGCTCTCGCCATTGGTAGTGTCCACTTGGAGAAGCATGTCGATCTCCCACCTCGCATCTTCCAGCTCTTTCCCTGGGCAGAAGACCTTCTCACTCTGTAGATCCCACCCCACCTTCGTCGCCAATCTCTTGATAGCAGCCGGTGAGATCAGCGTGCGGATATTTTGATCAGAATCCGGAATGTGCGTTTCACACGTAGCTCGAGTCAAAGCCGCCAGCACGTGAGCCTGTGCTCCAGCCGTGCTAGAATTCAAGCTCCACTCCGCAATGCACAACCTATTCACCTTTCTCCTAAGTGCTTCCAGGGTCCTCTTCACCTCCACTTCACTGCCAAAGTACCAGATGCAGTGACACAGCACTGCAACGTCATACTCGCCCCTCTCCACCTTCTGCAAATACTCTACAGGTGACGCTTGATAGAAGCTAATATTGTTGCCAACATCGTAGCTTTTGATGCGTTCATGGGCCTGCCCAAGAGTTTCTGGAGCCCCGTAGTCAAGCGGCGCAGGATCAATGGCCGTGATGTGCGAATTGGGATAAAGAAGAGCTAGGACGGTCGTACAGTCTCCTTGGCCGCAGCCGATCTCGAGGATCTTATCGCCAGTGTGGATGCCAGAGTGTCCGAGAATGGCGATGCGGTGTGTTGTTTGTGATGGTAGCAGTCCGTAGCGTTCTGCGACGACTGCCCGATTAGTGGAATCGTGGAGTTGGAGCGTGTCCATTGTAGGAGAGTGGCTTTGGAGGCGTATACGGACACGATTTCAGAGAAGAGAAAAGTCGGTAATGAAGGATGGCTCGATGTTGATGAGCAGTCGGCAATACGGCTGTTGAAGATGAGTCATGCATCGGTTGTACGTCGCACATGTCAGCAGCTATCCGACCATGCAGCACGCGTGTGGGATGCCTAGGTCGATCGGGCCATCGTATGGGGTAACTTCGACCTATTTTCTCTACAAAAAACAGACGTCCGTGTTTTCTCCCGGTACATTATCTTGAGTGCCGTCTGACGCTACAGGGTAAAGACTAGAGGAGCTGTGATAGATGGCTTTGTGAGCAACGAAATATGTCCCGATATGCCTGTTTCATTTTGACGATGCATCTTTCTCAGCAAGATCGGGCAGAGATATGATCTAAGGCGATATTCGTGGTGGCGTGAAGTTTCGGAGGATTAGAAGAAAGTGTGGGGACACCGAGAACTTGGTGTTTTGGTCACGATATACCGGACGTGAAGCAGCATCAAAGATTTTGCATGGTCTTCTACTGAAGGTCCCGCTAGACGGAAAATGAGGCATGTCATGAAAAGTTGGGCCAACCGGATTGGGGTCAGTGGCGGTACTTTCAGCCTCGCGCTTGTCTGCGAGTACTTCTGTCTAGCGGCGGCATGTGTGGAGCTGCTGGCCAAAAGCGAACAGGTAAAAGCTGAAGCTGTGCGCGCATCAAGGTCACAGAGGTCGACCGTGCTGAGGAAAGATATCGCGCAATAGAATCTTCGATGCATCGAGAGTGCTGTTCGCAGGATTGAGTCGTGCGGCGAATGCTGGAGGTTCATGTCGGTCGATCGTTTATCCGGCCGACGCCCGGCGTTATCGGACATGTCTTTGGATGATGATTCGATTCGGCTGATCAATTCACGTCGCCGCCACGCCTTGGGAGCTCGCCTTTCCACCACGCGCCTTCCATCGTCAATTCTCTCCGCATTCATTCCGGACATCATCTTGGGCTCTTCACACGCCCCACCTAGAAACCCTCTTGTCGCGTGACCCGAGGCAATTCGCGCCTCCGTCCAAGCAGCATGCTTCACGGACAAAACCTTCCATGGCGGATCGCCCTGCGCCAGGCGTCCAAGTCAACATCACGGGTAGTCGCACCCCGTGCCTCTTCGCCATTCCTTCCCGCACAATGCGTCGCATCCTTTGCAAGATACCCTCGTAGACATCCCTCGCCGCCCGCTGCGTTGCTATCGCGCAACTTCACGACATCGATAAGTAGGCACAAGGAAAGAAGTCCGAAAACGCCACCCGAGGCACAGGAGGAGGAAAAAGAAGAAGCTGAAGAGCACAAGACAAAGCAGCCAACCGTACAGGAAGAGGCGGAAGATGTAGAGGCCAAGACTAAGCTGCCGGAGCCGATCCCTAAGGCCAGCGATGCGCGCGGAAGCTCAGCAGGAGAGGGAGCATCCGGATCAGGCGGTGATGGGGGCGGCAAGAAGCGCAAGCCTTCTGAAAGATCGCTGGTCAAGCCATCGATACCAGAGGTCTACCCACAAGTCATGGCGATACCCATTGGCAAGCGGCCGCTGTTCCCGGGCTTCTACAAGGCCATCACGATTCGGAACAAGGAGGTTGGCCAAGCCATTGCGGACATGGTGAAGCGCGGACAGCCATACATTGGAGCGTTCCTGCTCAAAGACGATGATGCGGACAAAGACGTCATTGACGACCCCAACGAGGTCTACGATGTCGGTACTTTCTGCCAAGTAACGAGCGCATTCCCCGTCGGACCGGACGACAACTTTGCCATGACCTGTGTCCTATACCCCCACCGACGGATCAAGATGACAGGCCTCAAGCCTCCATCTGCAGACAAGGTGCAAGAAGCGGAAGTGGTTCCGGTGGTGGAAAATACGCTTGCTGAGGCACCTCAGGAAGAGACGAAAGCCGACCAGTCCAAGGGCGATGTGGTGGCAAGCTTTGAGGAGAGCAGCTCGGATGCCCTGAAAGCGCCCCACTACTACGAAGCCACGTCTTTCCTCAAGGATCGTAAGGTTAGCATCGCCAACGTCGAGAACCTTGTGGAAGAGCCATTCGACATGAAGAACAACAAGGTCATTCCCGCGCTCGTCAGCGAGATCGTCAACACTTTCAAATCCGTCGCTTTGCTCAACCCGCTATTCCGTGATCACATATCGACATTTTCGGTACAGACGACCATGAACGTCGGCGAGGACCCGGTGAAATTGGCCGACTTCGCCGCCGCGGTAGCTCAGGCTGACTCGCATGAGCTCCAGGAAGCTCTTGAGGAGATGAACGTGGAACAGCGTCTAAGCAAGGCGCTGATTGTGCTAAAGAAGGAGCTCATGAACGCCGAGCTGCAGTCGAAGATCGTCAAGGATGTGGAGAGCAAGATTCACAAGAAACAACGAGAGTACTGGCTGATGGAGCAGATGAAGGGCATCAAGCGCGAGCTCGGAATCGAGTCGGATGGCAAGGACAGGCTGATCGAAAGATTCCATGAGAAAGCAACTAAGCTTGCCATGCCTGAAGCTGTCAAAAAGGTCTTCGACGAGGAGATGAGCAAGCTCTCGCATCTCGAACCCGCCGCATCGGAGTTCAACGTCACACGCAACTACCTCGACTGGCTCACTCAATTGCCCTGGGGTCAAAGAAGCGCGGAGAATTTTGGCATCCGGCACGCACGAGAAGTTCTCGATGAGGACCACTATGGCTTGAAGGATGTCAAGGATCGCATTCTCGAGTTCATCGCTGTCGGCAAACTCCGTGGCACAGTCGAAGGCAAGATTCTTTGCTTGGTCGGCCCTCCCGGTGTTGGTAAAACATCCATCGGAAAGTCCGTCGCTCGGGCTTTGAACCGACAATACTACCGCTTCAGTGTGGGTGGTCTATCAGACGTGGCCGAAATAAAGGGTCACCGGAGAACCTATGTTGGCGCGTTGCCGGGCCGCATCATTCAAGCTCTCAAGAAGTGTCAAACCGAGAACCCGCTTATCCTCATCGATGAAGTCGATAAGATTGGTCGCGGTCACAACGGAGATCCTTCCTCGGCGCTCCTCGAGTTGCTTGACCCGGAGCAGAACAACAGCTTCTTGGATCATTACCTTGACGTGCCTGTCGACCTGTCCAAGGTTCTGTTCGTCTGCACGGCGAACATGACTGATACGATTCCCCGCCCCCTGCTCGACCGCATGGAGATGATCGAACTGTCTGGCTACGTAGCCGACGAGAAGATTGCCATCGCCGAACGGTACCTCGCACCACAAGCCAAGGAAGCCAATGGTTTGAAAGAGGCAGACGTCATCCTGGAGAAGGAAGCCATTGTCGAACTGATCAATAAGTACTGCCGCGAATCTGGTGTTCGAAACCTCAAGAAACAAATCGAAAAGGTGTACCGGAAGTCTGCGCTCAAGATCGTGACTGATCTCGGCGAAGAAGTATTCCCTGAAGCTGAAGCGCTGACGGATGAGGGCAAAGCTGCGCAAAAGGAATCTGAGAAGGATGAGACCGACGTCAAGGACACATCCGAGAACATTGAAAACGAGACCGTCGAGAAGCCTCGAGTTGCTTTGCAGGTCCCAGACTCCGTTCATGTGTCTATTGGAAAGGATAACCTCAAAGACTACGTCGGCCCACCCGTCTTCACATCAGACAGGTTGTACGAAGTAACGCCTCCTGGTGTCGCAATGGGTCTAGCGTGGACCTCCATGGGCGGTGCCGCTCTCTACGTTGAATCCGTTATCGAGAAAGCCCTGACCGCATCTTCATCGCCAGGACTTGAACGCACCGGCTCTTTGAAGAATGTCATGAAAGAGTCGACTACTGTAGCCTACTCCTTCGCCAAGGGGTTCCTCGCCCGCCAGTTCCCTAAGAACAAGTTCTTCGAGCATGCACGGATACATCTTCATTGTCCCGAGGGGGCCGTACCCAAGGATGGCCCGAGTGCTGGTATCACCATGTCGACTAGCTTGCTCGGTCTCGCACTAGACACCCAGGTCAAGGAGGGTGTCGCTATGACCGGTGAACTTACTGTTACTGGCAAAGTGCTTCGAATTGGCGGTCTAAGAGAGAAGACGGTGGCGGCGAGACGAGCAGGTTCAAAGACGATCATCTTCCCTGCGGACAACATGTCTGACTGGCTCGAGCTGCCTGAGGTATGTCCCACCACTCTATCCAATACATACCAATTGAACCCATGCTAACGTCAGCGCAGAACATCAAAGAAGGTCTAGAAGGCCGCCCCGTATCCTGGTATCATGAAGTCTTCGCCCTCGTCTTCCCCGATCTCGACAAAGACGTCGCCAACAAGCTTTGGGAGAAGGAACTCAAAGGCAAAAAGGGCGACAGAAAGAAAAAGGAATACAAAAAGAAGGAAGAGGACGACGAGGAGAGTGGGGAGGACGATGACTGAACAACTCGCAACCTTATCATCCACGGGAGGATCATTTCGAGGAGGGATGGACGTGTGTACGATATCAGAGGAGGAGCGCATCGCATTTCTGGCGCCCGACATTTGCATATACGTCCCGTGAATGGGACTGTTTCATGATATAGCACGGCTTGGAGAAGGGCGGTGGGTGTGCATGTGCATATACGATCTCTGCTCTTGCGGAGGCGGAGATAGATAGATGATGCGTGGAGTGCGGGAGTCTCGCATGTAGATATGAATTGGAACTTGTATAACAGCAATTGAGATTGTGGAGATGCGTGCGAGCTCGGGAGCGCTGAATGCACCGTAACTCGCACGACAGCTTGAGTCGATATTGTGGTATGTATGTACCAAGACACCTAGGTATGTTTCACGGTGAACAACTTGGTACTTAGTCTTCTTGGCTAGACGCATCTTCATCTTCTTCTCCAACGAACTCTCCACTCCCATTGAACTTGCAATCATCGATTAGGTTTCGCAGACCACCGCGGTGCATGGTTTTGATGTGGAGTCGTGCCGAGCAACGAACGGCCAACTCGCCTGCTGGAGGAATTGACGATGAAGCTTCACGCGGAAGTACTCGTCTTTAGGTGGAAGCATCTGCTCCACCACGATGATGATGGGATATAGGCTTGGTCAATCTCCAATGTCCGGTTGCGAAGGCAATCCCTGACGTAGATATGGACTGCACCCCTCAGTCTTGTGGGACAACGTGATGGGAAACACGTCGTAGATTCGACGACCGCTGGCACCAATCATATGCTCGTGCGGAGCGCCCCTACAAACGCATGGTAAGCGAAGAAGACAAAGGCCAGTCACTTTAGACTTACCCGCAGCGCAACTCCACCTGTAGCTCCGTCACAATCGACTATCCCGCGCGACAGGGAAGGTCCCGATTCCGACGTCAGCCTCTGAAGACGGCATGAGTGTATATATACGATATATAGTATGTGATATACTGGGAAAGATCGTGTTGGGCATGATCCGGGGGTTCTTCCTCTCGCAGTTGAAAATCTGGGGCATAAACTCTGTACTCAAACACTGTATATAAACGCGGTGACTGTCCTCTCGAGCTTGCAGTAAAGCGCCCGTCTGATTTGGCGTTGTCGGAGAGGTGGTTGGGCATGATAAGGAGGTTTTTGTAGAAAGACCGAAGCGCGGTGACTGATTCCCACAGACACGTCTGCTGAAGACGGCCCAGTCTAAGGTGCATCATGTCGTAGTCAGTCAAGTCACGTCGTGCCGTAGTCTTTGGACGGTCGATCCTCTGCTAGACCAGAAAGTCAGCAAGTTCTCCATAGCGTGAGTGGAGCTGGCTTACGAGCATGGTGACACCTTGAACTTCCATCATCGTGGTTTCCTGGACGGCGCAAAGCCCCAGCGCAACACATTCGAAGTCCCGGATCCGACTCCAGTCACGCAAAGGATTATTCCAGCCGAGCCACATTGATGCCCTTGAATGCGTGCTGTGGTCACATGCTTCAAGCCCGTGCGTGTGATTGTCAGAGAAGCGGCAGGTTGGCTCGCTCGTCCGAGTATGCTGGGAACAACCGCTCAGAATGTATATATACGACAAACAAATAAACGAAAAAGTAGCGAAGCTGGTCTCTTCCTACGTTGCTAAACGGGAGCCATAGCAGGAGTGTTGGAACTTCAGCCAGTGTCGTGGAATGATGGATTTCTTGCATTCATCTCTCGACACATGTTGGTGTGTTTTGCGGCCTCTGCTGTGTTGAGCGGTAAAACTCACTCTTGTCTTCTGCCACCTCCTAAGTCGAAACAGCTCATGGCTTGCTGTCTCACGGGTTGTTGGATGGGCAGAAGCAGCCGTGTAGAAGGGCAATGAAGATGAGCAGTAACCATCAAGACTTGGCGATCCGAGCGCACATCCGATGCCGATGCCGACAGACACATTGGCAACGTCCCCAGATGAAGCGGCTGGACGTGGGAACCCTGGGAAAACGTTAGTAAGGCTATCAAGAGTAAAGAGATCGATAGCGAAGCGTGACACATTGGTGGAAGCAACCCCGTGGAAACGAATGGTTTGGCTGGAATGGACGACGGAGCAGAGTGGAATAAGGTATTGTAGACAGGCTGTAGAACCGTGCTTACAGCCAGTAACGAAAGGAGTTGTACTGTACTCAAACAGGACGTGGTTGGGGACGTACCGAAGAGCAGCGTGATTGCAGCGGGTTGCTAATTGGCAATATATACTTGTATATACGAAGGCGATTCATGAATTTTGTATACGAAGAGAAGGGAGAGGGAGAGGGACATATTTAGCGGAATGACAACACTACTGGACTCCACACTCCTCCAGTGGAGAAGAGAAGGAGGAGATGAGAGCCCGGAGTGATGATGAAAAAAAGGATGACGAGAGAATGCTCGGGACGCAGCGATATGTACGTGAAAGAGTTCCAGGGCTGAATTGCCGGCATAACTTAGCGTCATCATGGCGTGTTCACCGCAGTTGTTGGGTAACACAGCGATAGGTGCAGAAGTGCCCACGGAACAAACAAACATACTCTCGGCGGTATGCAATGCGGAGACAGGAAAGGAAGGCGCACGGCTCGAAGACAGGTTTTCCGGCTTGGAACGAGGGGAGAAGAATCGCTGTATGTGGGGCGGGGCGGGTATGTCGCTAGGCATCTGTCCGAAACAGGGTGTATTGACGGGAGGAAAGGCTGCTCGCTTAGTCGATTTAGTGGAGGTGTTTGACGTCTTCGGGAAGCTGCAGCTTGGCTTCGTTGATTCATCAGAATGAATAATTGATACCGAAAGGGTGGATATGAGGGGATGACTTCACGCGGTGAGGGGACGGGTTTCTCCGCTAATGCACCCAATTGGAACAGAGCTGGAGCGAGATGCGCGCAAGCGTAGCGATGGGACCTCTGCTCCATACAGGCAAGAGGTGAGTACATCGTAACAGACGAAAGGAAAGAAGATGACTGAGTTGCCTGGAACATATCCCCACTCTTCCACTCTCGATTTGTGCAAGGTGTTGGAGGCGGTGAGGACCGCACATCGCCAACGGGCGCTGACACTGGTGCCTACTTTTAAGAGCGATTCTAGACGAAACGTAATGATATGAGAGACTAGAATGTGGGTCAAATTTTGTGATAGCGAACTTGGTGTTGCTGTGGATAGCCTGTCGTCTCGTCTCGCGCTACCCCAGCTTTCGGACCGCCGCGCCACAGCACCAGCCTCACCCAATCAGACGGCGCCAGTCTCAACGGGGTGACAGCGAATTGAGCCTGCTGAGCCTCCGCATGGCCGTCTCAGGTCTCTCGCCGCAGCGCAGTCGGCCCACGGCCCTCACAGCCTTCCCGCCGGCTGCTGTCGCACAGCAAACCAGTCTGCCGCAGCAAAGAATCCAGACGGTTTGGCGACCAGAACAAACCCCTGACTTGCAAAGCATTGGGCCTGGTTGGCGCTAGCAGCGGGCCGCCGACGTCACGCTGCTTGAACTTGGTTGGCCGGCCTTGGCCATGTAAACACAACGGCCGCCAAGGGGGTCAAGCAATGGCGAAGACGCTGCGAAGCTTTTGAGTTGGCAACCGTGGAGACGTCTTGTCATGCGCACCGGATTCTTCCACACAGACGAGAGCTGTGGGTGGAGATGTTGATAGCGGGTTCGGCCCTGCGTCCGGGGTAATGCGATGCTCGAGATTGCGAGATGGCCCTGGCGATCGACGGGCCAGCGAATGCATGCCGTCCACGCTTGCACGTCCCCGGCTCCTGCAATAAACTTGATATCGCCAACAAGCCATGACGCCAAACGCCAGCTCCAAACGACCTTGCGTCGTGCTGCATTTCTTTGCCTCTCCCCATTCACACCTCCCTCCCCTTTGTCCCTCCGTGTCACCGCCAGTCGTCAGCGTTGTCCCAGCACGCGTTCGCTGAAACACGCACCCGCCCACAATCTATGCACCGAGGCTCACCTCGCCTCCCCCCGCCACACCTTTAGATGCCGTCCTCCTACCCACCAACACACCACAGACAGAGAACCTCACGAGATATGGCCCGCCATTCCCGCCGCTCGTCGCGTGAGTATGCTAGCCACGAGCCCAAATCTGAGGCGGTGGTCCCGCCGCACTCCTCGGGCAATGGCACCCGGCACCGTGGCCATCTCCCGCGCTTCAACCACAATGGACACGAGGTTTCGAAGGGCATTGAGCCCGAGGGCGAGAGCGGCAGGCGGGGTGTGCATCCGTTCAAGTTCCTGAAGATTTGCTTCAAGAGCAACAGCAAGCTTAGTATGTTTGTCAACGTGCTGTGGCCGGTTGTTCCTGTTGCCATTGCGCTGGTACGTACATACATTCATGTATCGTATAGGGACGAGATTTCCTAACGATATGCGCAGCACTTTGCACGCCCGAAATGGCATCTCGCCATCTTCGTCGCCAACTACATCGCCATGGTCCCCGCCGCCAACATGGTCGGCTTCGCTGGTTCCGAATTCGCCCGTAAAGTCCCCAAGGTCCTCGGCGTGATTGTCGAAACCACCTTTGGTTCCGTCGTCGAGATTGTGCTCTTCATGGTGCTGCTCAAGACGAGCGACGGCGACTCGAATGTGCCTGTCATCCGTGCCGCTATCTTGGGTTCTATTCTTGCGAACATGCTGTTGTGTCTGGGATTCTGCTTTATTGCGGGCGGACTGAAGGGCGGCGAGCAGCATTTCCACGAAGCCATCTCCGAGGCTGGTAGCGGACTGATGCTAGTCGCTGGAAGTACGTATTGCCGTTGACCTTTCATTACCAAGTTGCTAACAACTACAGTGGGTCTTGTCCTGCCAGCCGTCTACAACCATGCCCTGATAGGCCGCACTGACCTCACCATTGCCACCGGCGAGATATCCATGGAAACGCTCAAAATCTCTCGCGCAACCGCAATCATCCTCCTAGCCGCCTACCTTGTGTATATCTTCTTCCAGACCAAGACCCACGACGGCATCTTGGGCGAAGTCTTCGAGCGCGATGAGCTCAACGACAAAGACCGCCACAAGGAGTTGGCCAAGGACAAGCTTACGATGACGGAATGCATCATCGCGCTCGTCATCTCGATCGCCATTGTGTCGATGATTGCCGTATTCCTTGTGCTGCAGATTCCGTACATCGTAGAAGAGAGACATATCAGCGATGCCTTCATTGGTCTCATTCTTATCCCCGTCGTTGAGAAAGCAGCAGGTAAGCTAGTCGAGCGTACCCATCATTCAAATTCTAACATTACTCAGAACACATCCTCGCCATCGACGAAGCCTACGACGGCCAGATGAACATGGCCCTCGCCCACGTCCTCGGTGCTTCCATTCAGACCGCCCTTCTCAACACCCCTCTCGTCATCATCGTCGGCTGGGGTTTGAACATCGGCATGGACATGAAGTTCGAAATGTTTGACTCTGTTGCGCTCATCCTGGCTATCCTCGTCGTCGGTTCCTTCCTGCGGGACAAGAAGTCAAATTACCTTGAAGGCATGCTTTGTGTGTTCGTGTACATCATCATTGCTATTTCGGCCTTCTTTTATCCGAACCCGCCTGGTCACGGTGGTGGACACTAAGGCGATTTGGAGATGGCGAGCGTTGGGTGAGGTGCTGTAATTGAGGGGAAGTCTTTCTTGAGTATTATATCTTGGCGGTTACCTTTGGGCGAGCATCTGAGATGCGAGCCGTATTTTTTTCTTGCTTGTTATTCCAGCGGGCGTGCGAGCGATAGATACCATTTAATGACCTCGACGAGCCCTGAATCTGACCTGCAGTCAATTTCAACATTTCGGCCCTGCATCGCGGCGCTTCGCTTGTCTCTAAGTGTGTGATGCATTAGATGCCATACTCCAAATTGGATTGTATTAGAATACCGGCAGATTTTCTAAGTATGATGCGCTGCTCCGAAACGTGATTCGGAGCAGGCGCGCCAAGACCGTGGAACGGATCAATTCTGTGCCGCCACCATCGCTCACGTGCTCGCTTAGCACCCGGCAAACCGCACTTTCGACATCGCACACCAAGTGTTCCGACAGCGACCTCCTCTACTAACGACAGCCGTGCCCCTTCCCAACCCGCGCAACTCACACCACACAAGTCGCCAACATGGGTCGCGTTCGAACAAAGACCGTCAAGAAGTCCGCCAAGGTGAGCACCTCGCCCTCACATTCCGAGCCGAGAGCGCATTGCAAAAAATTGGAGGGATGCGTGATCGGAGGTCGGCGCAGATGTAGCATTGAGGATGGAGGCTGATACAACAACCAGGTCATCATTGAGCGGTACTACCCCAAGCTCTCCCTCGACTTCGAGACCAACAAGAGGATCTGTGACGAGGTTGCCATCATCGCCTCAAAGCGCCTCCGAAACAAGATTGCCGGTTATGCGACACATCTGTACGTTCGGCCCAATGGCATGCAGCAATGCAGGACCGCCGCTAACACGGCGCAGGATGAAGCGTATCCAGCGTGGACCCGTCCGCGGTATCTCCTTCAAGCTCCAGGAAGAGGAGCGTGAGCGCAAGGATCAATACGTGCCCGAGATCTCCGCCCTCGACTTCACCCAGAACAGCGAGTCTGGCTCTTTGGACGTCGACCAGGAGACGAAGGACCTGCTCAAGAGCTTGGGCGTACGTGTTCGAGACCTGCAACCTTCATGTCATGTGCTAACGCGTCTCAGTTCGATTCCATCCCCGTCAACGTTGTCCCCGTCGCCGCCCAGCAGATTGCCGAGCGCCCCAACCGCTTCGGTCCCCGTCCTCCCCGCGCTTAAATGCGCGCTTCGGTGTTCCTTTCTTCGGTTCGGTGAATATGTGGTGCATGGGCTTCGGATCTGGCCACGATTACGGCCTGGGGTTACGGCTCCATATGGATGCATCATGATAGGAGTCAATGAAAAGGTCATACCCCCACAAGGTGTCGCTGAGCTTGAACCCTGCAAAGGGCGATGGCGAGGCTTGATTGCCATTCCCCGCTGCAGTGCGAGGTGATGTCTAACCAAGGTCCTGATTGATGTCGCGGGAGAGGATGCCGATGTGGATGTAGGTGAATGATTAGGTCGAGGCCATGCGGAACCTCCAGGTAAGCCCGTATCCATATTTCATTGATGTTCCGATCGACGATCCGATTCGCTCGTTACGCAGCAGTTTCATGTCGACTGCACTTGCGCGAACTAGGCTTGTCGTTGAACTCCAATTGATTGTGTCTGTCCAAGTCTTTATTTCCATTCTGCTCTCTCGTTCCGCCCAAGCGATGTGCCCAATGTCTATTTCTCTTCCCTGGAGCGTAATTCTGTTTCTCTCTCCGTTATGACGAGATGGACTTACATTGCACGACGTAATCTATACTATGGTAGCTTGGAATCGGAAATCTCGACGCCGTCAAAGCGAAGAACCCGGCTTCAACATCAAAATTGTCACCAAACGCTTCCCAGTCTTACCCGCACTAATTCTCCCTTGCTCACCCCACCACCAGTGAAGTCCATTCCTCTCGGAGGAGGGGTGTGGTTAATTGCGGGAGCAAGAGCGTAGGGTAGGTCTGTGTATGTTCCTGTGCTGTCGCTGGAGGGATGAAAGGAAGATGACGGCGTTCGCGTGAATGGTGGCGGAATGAGGGGGTTCGCACGGGTACTGTTGGCAATGGTAGATTACGTACCAGCGGTGCTGATTGCATTGGTACTAGACGCAATCCTGCTCGCTTTTGAAGTACTAGTTCTAATCGTAGGGATGGTACTGGAGACAAGCGTAGTAGGTGCAACGAGCATAGTAGAAATGACAGGTGTGATTGCGAGAGAGACATTGGTGCGTGTTGTTTGCGGACTAAGTGTATAGGAGGAGGAGGCTAATCAATATGTCCGTTACTGTGCCCTGTGGAATTATGCTTGCAGAGTGGTGGATGTCATGTCGTTCATAGAGACGGTTGTTGATGTAGGTTCGGTGGTCCTCTTGTACTGGTTCTTGCGGTGAAGATTGGGTTTCGCTGCGTAATTGGTGGAAGTGGTTTGATCGGTGAATGTCATGGTTCTGGGGGGAATAGGTTCGATCGGTCAGTCGTGCGGTTCGAGTCGAAAATGGAGTAGGGGAACGAGTCTTCACGTCAGGGAGTGTTTTGGCATGTTGTGGGGAGTGAGGTTTATGGTTTATGGTTTCCGGAAGGACCTTTCGGGTGATTGCCATCCTCTACCACTGATTCATGTGAAGTAAACAGAGTGTTCGCGAAGCTCGACAGTTGGGCTTGAAGGAAAAGTTCGCTACCATTTATCCTCGGGTTCACACATGTAAACCACCGATCCGTGTACCGTCTACCATCGAGGAAAAGTCTTCGCAAAACACAATGATTTGTTCGACGTCTCCCAGCTCCCTAGACTGTGCCATAAACTCCCGACCCCGAAAACTCCGAAGTCTCGGTCCCCAATCTTTCCCTCCGATAGGCCATCTATCCCACCATCTCCAGACCGAAAACCGTACTCCAGATTCCGCAATCCAGCACCAAACCCCCCCTTATCCCATCATCAGCCTTATACTATAACGACCAAACCCTCAGTTCTGCTCCGTATTCGCGACGTAAGCTCCCGGAACGGCAAACGCAACGCTCCCACCACGACGGCGCGGCACATTCGCAAACTCGGTCTGGGTCGCGGGTGCAGAGTGAAGCGGAGCACGACCCGACGGCGTCATTCGACCGAACTCGGCGAGTCTCTGCTCGAGGTAGACGATACGGGTTTCTCGTTCTGCGAAAACATTAGTATGGATAAGATCAGGGGAACAGAAGCACTACCTTGATGACGGTAGACCTGATCCTGCCACATTCCGATCGCCCACTCGTAGTCCACAGCGGCACGGTCGAAGTCGCGTTGAAGTTTCGCCACTTTAGCTTTGAGGCGCTCGAGTTCCGCATCTTTGGTGGCAATTTCTTGCCCGAGGAGCTCCTTTTGGCGTTTGAGCTCGGCGTTGGTGACGGTTTCCGCCGGGGGAAAGGCGCGGACGAGAAGCCAGGTGAAGATGAGCATGATTTTGGCGGCGAGGATTGCCGTGAGGATGCGGTTGAGGTTGCTTATGGGCGGCATGGTTTCGATCTGCGGTGTTGTGGTATATTATTAGTGGTTGAAGAGAAGGGAAAGTGGGAATCGAAGTGGGATATTGAAGAGAAGGGGAGGGAAGGTGCCGTGCGGTGAAAAGTCCGAATTTGAAGGGAAGTTGCGGTGAGCCGAAAGTACGGTTTCGAAGCGAAATTGTGATGATGGTGAAAGATAGTAGCGGGTACTTACGACTTGGTCGGCGCTGACTGCCATCCACGACAGGAACAGCGCCAAGACGTACAGAAAGTTGAGGATCATGAGGGGACCCATGGTGTCTGGGCTGGGGCCGTTGTTAGTGAGGGGTTAGAGGCCCATCATTAGTGGACTTTTGCGGTTTGCAATGGTTGGTATCCGAGGTATCTAGTGGTGAGTTGCAACAGGGGCGGAAAGGAAGCAGCGCAGGGCACAGTGAAAGCAGAACAGATGTGAGAGTAGAGAAAGAGAGGTTGTTGGTGGGGAGCTATACCGTACCTTTTGAGAGATTGTTGGTGGGTTGAGAGTGTGGTTGGAAGTGGAGGGACGGTGGATATAAGTATTAATGGGATGCTGATCTAGGTGCGGGAGGGATGGGAGAGAGACGGTATTAGATCGGTGAAAGGGTGAAATGGTGAACAGTAGACGGTGAACAGTAGACGGTGAACAACAGATGGTGAACAACAGACGGTGAACAACAGATAACGAGCAAGACGTCGAATAGTAGACGGTGAACAGTAGCCGGTGAACAGTAGACGGCGAACAGTAGACAGTGCATGGAAGGTCACGGAGTTGAAGTCAAGATTAGTATAAAAACTGCGGAAGTCTACATAAGGATGGTTATTTGTAAAAGTTGAAGCGGAGGGGGAGGTGGACGGTGGTGGGTTGTGATTTGGGAAAGAAGGCAGCGATGTAGATCGCAAGGCAATATGGACTGCATTTGGTTCTACACGTAGACTAGTGGTAACCTGTGGATGAGCTTCCCAATGTTGCTTTTTTCCGATGATAATCCATCGGACTACCCCTTCTGCGATGATGGAGAAGATTTCCCATTCTTCGGCGGCCACTACAGTTTGGTTCGCCTTCTCCCAGTCCTACAAACTATTCTTGATATCGTAGAATTCGCGTATGTGGACAATGCCAATCCTCTGATAGACGAACCATCATCCACTCCCTGTCCTTTCCCATTCGTTCCTGGTGTCAGCTTTCGGTGATCGTACTCTGCAAGCCAGCAATTCTCCTTTGCGTTGGCAATACCGTATGCGTTTGCGAAACGAACGAAACTGATTTCGTGAGCTATTTCCTGTTCGACGAAAGAGCGTAGATAGAGTTGAAATCTAGCCTCTTCATCCTGTGAGCTTCTCTATCACGTTCATTGGACCTTGCGTCATAGATGTCGATGGATGGAAAGCTCTAGACATAATTCCATCTTTCACCCAACTGCTCCCCTCGTCGGACGCAGGCCTGCGGGCAGCAGATCTTGTCGAAGGTTGACTTTCATATGTCGTCCGCATCTTATTCTGTCTGTAGAAGCCGGGCGTGATCCTTCCGTTCACAACATAGCTCAATAACTATTCTCCAGTTGAGTTTATCCAACTTTCTTTTCAACTTTCGTCTGCGGATACATTTACCCGGACATGTACCAATGCCTATGATAAGGTAAGATCGGCAAGCCCTCAAAATATAACACATGGTAGAGAGAAATATGGGAGTCGGGGAACGTTGCATCTAGACCCATCTTCGCGCCAATACACGCTAAGCTTATTCCAATCAATCCTGCACAAGGCGGCTTTGAGTATACGGCAGGCAACCGCACAAGAAGGCGCATCGGCGCATTTCCATCATGCGCAAACGAGCACTAAGGATCCCGCCTACATGTTCCGGATATCAATAGACATCATGCCCGTCCTTGCTCCCGGTACCGGAACTCAAGCGGTAACTCTGATGAGCATATGCTGTTTCGCGGGCTCACCGATTGGCGACCTATACTTTAAGACATTATGTATTGATCCCACTTAGCTAAGCTTTGCAGAAATTGTAGCCCGACGTCAAGAGTTGATAATGAAGGTGTTGGGCCGGCGGATCGGTCCTGCTCGAAACGTAGACACGTGGACACGTGAGATGGCGTTGGCGTGCTTGCGCCAACCCGACGCAGGGCGCAACGCGAGGCGTTCTTCGGAAAATGACAAATGTCATGGCTTTAGATGCTGCTACTCAAATCATGAACTGATGTATGAGTTACAAGTCCATCGTATGTCCGTCTAAACGGCATGTCTAATGGACCACCGCATCCAGCGGCGTTAGTCATTCATGCTGAAAAGGCTAGATCTCGTAGACATACGCAATAGTGGGAGAGCGTGATTCGGGTTGGTAAGCTATGGGCGTGTCTCGTCTCGTCCGGATCGGTAGCTAGTTGGGCTCCGCTGCAGTATGCCCGGTGATGCCCACAAGCAAGAGAAAGTCACTTACTAATCGTCGACCTAATAATTCCAGCGCCTTTGGCGGTCGTTCGAATGCCCTGTCTCCGACAACGAAGGTGCCTCAAGCGAAACAGCCAAGAAACTGCAGCCTTGCGAGCCGTCCGCGAAACCCTCAATTCCGAGCCAACCATGCACCTAAGCGTTGGTTCAGCTGGACATGGGTCGGTCGGAAAAGCTTGTTCATCCTCGCTGCGGCCCAGGCGTTGAAAAAGTAGCGAGCCGGGGTTATGATTGCCGTTACACAGCGATCGGTTTTAAGGTGGAGTACGGTGGCGTAGTTCGCGGCGATGACTCGCTTGGGGCCGAAGCTTGGTCAGTCGCTGGGACGGTGGCGAAGGGCGTGGTTTTGTATATCGATAAGATAGTTAGTTAGTATATTATGTGGGTTCTATGAGGCTGTGCAGACTGTGCGTCGGACCTAGGTGAGATATAGTGTGTTTAGAACCGTATTGCGCTTTGGGATTGATTTCGGGTTTGAGGTAAATTGTTGAGATGTAGAGATGCCTGGCGCATAGCCTGACGGCCAACAAGGTAAGAAAAAGCATTAGTAAGGCTGAGATGAAGAAATCAACAATGGAAGGCAACGTTGTTGTGGTATTCGCTAATCCTGAAGCGGTGCTTGCGGCGGGAGAATAAGGCGTACAGCTTGCGTCATCAGCCTTGCGTATCGCTGCAATCAAAATGAATGCATAGCTATGGCAGTCTCAACTGAGCCTTACGCGCATCGTGTGTGACTGCTTCGCAAGATGCCGGTTTCGCACGAGAGAGAGTCCCCCAGCCTACGAATGCCGATCCCATTTCTACTTTAGGCCGCCTATTACGCAATTTCCGCAACAAAGCATACGTCTGCCTGGGGCTGTAGGGTCTCGGAGTCGTTCGCAGTAGTGTGCCATTAGAAATTGCGCTGTCTCTATGTCGCGTGTCAACTCGAAGTAAGTCCACAGGCCGAGCGCGTTCCTGATCGGAATTTTCAGAGCGCGATAACCCGATCAAAGCTTAGTAGACGAGCTGAGTGAGACGGAAACCAGCACGGTTGAAGCCATTGTGTTCGTGACCAAAGGCGGTTGGCAGGTTTGGAGTGAGGTCTGCGGTCGGGATTGCTGAGCCACACGCTAGCGTACAGACGGACTAGCGGAGTGTGGCTGCGTGGCTGATCCCCGGTCCCCTTTCCTTTCCTCGACCGGCAGACGTCGGGTTCAGTTAGCCGGCGGTGATATGGGGCGCGAAACTTGCTGGGTTCTGGACAATCATGATGATGGTACTTTGGCACTTGCTGTTCGTGTGATGAGACGTCTGTAGACTGATGTGGCGGGCTTGGAGTTTCGACACGAGATGAGCTATTTTTGGGCCGTCGAATGGAAACCGACCCTAGACGCCCGACAGCGACCAACTGACAGAGACATTGACCGTCTCGGACGGACAATGAGCGCAGTTGGACGGCTCCAAGATTCTTTGCGTTTCCAAATTCCAATGTCTCGCGCCACACCTCGCGCCACATGTCAACGGACTGCGGCCCAATGGCAGCAGGCTGTCGAGATGTGGCTGCTTACATGTGTGGCTAAGCATAGTCACATCCCGATCGGGGTGGTCCCTTTACCTCGCTGCAAAGAAATGGTCTGACTAGTGTGACGGCGGGCAAGATTATGGAATCATGTCGTAGAGACGGCGCTTCGGATGAGAAGCAAGCCCCCAAAAGTCGGTCAAGGCGAGGCCAGGCGAGGCCAGGACTTGCGTAGGCCATGGTTGCTGGCGCAAGGCTGAGGGAGAATGCTCGAAACGGGTTGGCGTACTGGCTACAGTACACCGACTTGTGCCACGGTCGTCACCCACTGACATTGATGGTCTCAACGTGAGTGATGGGAGACGGTTCGTCAGCAGACAGCGCTAACTTTGGACGACGGCGGTAGCATCCAGTGTGCCCCGTACAGTTTGCCTTGGAGGTCAGGACAGAATGACGAACCCGATCTCGGACGGCGCTCAAGGCAACCACGCACGCGGACAGTGTTGGCGCCTCGGATGCCTGTAGTCCGGGTGTTCAAGGGCGACCGATAAATACCGCACCGCAGGATGGAGCGATGATGAGGGCGTTCTGCACAAGTTGGCAGACTTCACGATGCTGCAGACGGCATTGGCGTGCAAATGCAAGAGCATGCGAACCATGGTCGCTGCACAGGAGCTTACGCGGAGCGGTCCTTGGTTAGCGCCCGCTGCATCTGTCAGGCCCCGCCAGAGCGAATCGTGACGAGCAACCGACTCCCCTGCACCTCTCGCCTCGAGAGGAAAAGACAATATACGAGACGTCGTCGGGCTTTTGGGCTCTGCGCCAGACAACTCCCGTCGCGTGCCGAGCTCGACGGCCATCTGTGGCTGACCATGGGCGACGACTGGGAGAGGAGAGCATGACTGCATAGCCTCCACCGTGCCCCCCAGGTGCCCGTCGTTCAGCTGTCAACAACGGCCGGGTGCGACATTCGACTTCATCCATCGTGGCCGGTGCCAACAGCGCCGCAAGACCATCGGCACCTTGACTGTTTCGCGCCATTTCAGCGTCCGGCGCACAGTTTTGTTCCTCGCGCACGCGGTAGGGCATCATCCCGATGGACGGCGAAGGATGAGCGCGATGGCTGCCCGAGTCTGAGACACTGTCATAGCGGCCGCGAGGACCACCCGGCCTCGAAACCGGCTGCCATTCCCCAATGGGAGGCCATCTTTTTCTGGCCTCGCGCGTCTTTCACGACGCAGGCCGACCGGTCGCAGGCGCGAGCTTCGCGCCAGGCCGTGGCTGTCGTTGCGGCTGTGCGCATTCACCCTCCCTACCCTTCCAAGATGAATCTGACCCCACGAAGGGGCCGGGCTTTTTGCTCATGCACCGCTCACCCTGCTCTGCGCTGCGGCCTGCTTTGTTATTTCAGACGGAGGCGCCCCTAGTCTTGCCATGGTCCCAGTCCAACCCGACCAGTCGCAGCCCTCGCCCGCGCATCTTCAGGCTACAATCTGCGCCGCATACATATACCCACCCAAGCCCCGGTAGGGCTACTACTATTTCTTTTGCACACTGCATATCCTCCTGCATCATCTTCCTGCACATCACTGATTATCCTGCCATTCGCCTTTGCGACTCTTTCCGGATCGGGTCCTGTTCACGCCTCCTCTTACGAATACACTGTTACTAGCCACACCCTGTCTCACTGCCCGTCGCCTTGCTCCTTTATATAGTCGAGTCATCCCCATCCTTTTTCGAAACATCCAGCACGAGAGGTCCTCTCCGTTTCGTTTCGCCTCTCGACGGCTGCAAAACGAACCTTTATTCGATAGCGCCGGCTACAATCTATTCCACTATACATCGGGCTTCGGACCTTGGTTCGGGACAAGCGAGTTCTCCAGCATCACCACCTTCTGCTCCCCAACAAAGCGATCGGGAAGGTTGCGGGCAGGTAACACTCCACCTGGACGCACTCATCCCCACCTGAACGGCACGGTATCCTGAAATCCGACCGTCGCCATGTGTCGGATCGAGGAGCGCGTCTATATTGGCTCGGACGGACGGCGGCAGATCTTCGAGGACAAGTTTCCCTGTGACAAATCCCACAGAGGGAAGCTTTGTTCAAAAGTCAAGAGGAGGACCACGGAGTACTTTCCAAAGCAGCCACCACCCGTCATCTCGCGGGAAGATGCGTCGTCACCCTTGTCTTCCAACAACCCACCAACACCCCCGGCTGGAACTGGTAGCTACCTTGTAGAGGAGCGCCGACCCTCCGTGACCGGGGCGCGTCCTTCGACACGGGACTCCAAGATCGTTATCGAGTTCGGCGGCACCAGGAAGGACAGCAAGAGCAAGAAATACCCAATGGTCACCGTCTCCAACAAAGCCTACAAGCGATCCTCCCTCGGCGCCACATCTGTCACTTCGAACGAAGGAGCCATTGAGTCACCTGGGTCAGAAGCATCGTACACTATGCGTACTGGCTTCGCTGATGTCTCGGTTCCTCCGACGGATCACAGTCGAACGTCGCAGACCTACCGGACTAGACATGATGTACCTGCCGGTCACTACCGCCAAACCTCGTCATCCGTCACGTCGAGCCAACCCCCTTCGCTCTATGCCACTTCCGATGCCGAATCTCCGGCGGCTTCCGCACGACAGCTTCCTAGCTATCCTCGGACCATTGTCCACAATCCGCTCCCGGGCGTTGCTCCTTCCTCACCGAACACATCACGTGCCCCTGTCTCAGCCCCTGCCCCTGCATCACCACAAGGCCACCGCATCAGGGTAGCGACACCACGTACATCGTCACGAGACAACATTGGAGCCGACGGTCTCACACCTCTCGACTATTCCGACTTTGTTGACCAGTCCGCTTCATCACACGCTAGCTCGAGCCGCGCTGCAGCCCCTGAGATCACAGATCGCGCCGCCGACCGCGAACAACGACGAAAGCAAAAAGAAGACGATCGAAAGCGCCAAGAAGAAGCCGACCGTCGCTACGCTGAAGAGCTGGACAAGCAAGAAGAAGCTAAACAGGTCCGCTTTGATCTTGGCCGTGCTGAAGATAGGACCAATCAGCGCGCCGAGCAAAAGATTGCCGAGAGCGAAAAGAGGCGGGCAGAGGAAAGGGATGATGCTAGACGGCGCAAGAAGGACCATGAGCAGCGACCGCCGACCAAGAAGCCTGAGCGCGAGAAGACGAAGCCGCCTACTCGCGACTTCACGAGACGACCTGGAGGCCATTCTCGTCGATCGTCGATGACCCAAGCCGACATCGATGAGATGAATCGCCTTCGTCTTCAAGAAGAGGCGCAGATGGCACGTGAGCGTGAGGCGACTGAGATACGAGAACGCAATGAACAAACGGCCGCGTTACGCCAACAGCAACAAGCGAGCGACTACTGGGACCCCCGCGGCGGCGGTGATCGATATCCCATCCCGAACGCTAGCGCCGGAGTCGGCCGTCGAGGCTCAGTATCAAGTCGCCGACCGAGCATAACAGGGAATCTGCCACCTATGGGCGGTCTAGGAAGGTCGAACAGCACACGCCGTGTTTCTATCATCCAAGCTGCTCCGCCGCCCAATCCACCTGCTCTCACGACCCAGTTCTCACCACAGCAGCAATACTCGACAAGACCTCCTAGCTCGCACTACCAGAACCCTCCGACAATGTTCTCGCCATCCTCATACACGTCGTCTTCCCGGCCACCGTCCGCCCGCCACCCATCCAACCACGAAATCCCCTTCGCCCAACCACCAACCCGCACCTCCCACACAAACTTAGACACCAACCCCTTCACCCTCCCCCCAACACGCCCCGTTCATCCATCACACCCACCGCACGACCATCCATTCGCTGTGGCGTCATCGGCGCTTGCACCGCACGAGACTGGGCGCGATCGCTGGGATGGACGTGAGCTACGTGATGCGCTGCCACGGACTAACCAGCACCATACGCTTCAGCGACGTGGTGATGGTGATGAAAGGAGGGCGCATGGAAGGGCGCAGCAGGCTACGAGGAATCTTGAGACGGCGCAGGGTTACGAGGATGAGTATGAGAGTAGTAACGAGGAAGATGAGGAGCGGAAGCTTGCGGGGAAGGGTGCAAGAATGGGGGTTGGGAAGAGTCGGAGGCCTGGGTATTAAGCCTGCTGCGGTTAAGGCTGTGAGGGTGGACGTTGGTCTTTGCCTCTTGCTTGGGCATCACCCTCGCTTTTTCTTTTGGCTTGAATCCCGCGGTCTTTTCTTTCCATTTCTTCTTTCCTTCTTCGCTATCTCTTTCCCAAAAACACTTTCTTTCCTTGATATCGGTCAATCCAGAAGAGACGGAAAACACCTCGCGAGAGGGCGGCAACATCGGATTTCCTATCCTCTCTCTATGTACACCTCTCTTTACCGTCATCATGTCACTATAGACCTTTCCTCTTTCTCATTCCAAGTCATACCATAGATTTCGCATTCTCGCTCACGCTCCATTGCGTTGGTTCTGTTGCATACATACCCTAGCCTACCCATCATGTATACCCTTCATAGCTATACCCTTCGTATATACGTGTGCTTTTTGGAAGGGATGAGGTCTGATGTTTGTCTTGTCTTGGGAGTGTGAGAGTATGCTTGGGGAGGATTGCGAAGGAACGAAGGAAGGAAGGAAGGAAGGGAAGGGAAGAACGGAGTGAGACATACCCTGAGCGCTTCGCGAGCTGCGACAGTACATAGCCACATGCAACAAATGCATCCTGATAAGCCTCCCATCCCATCCTGTACGTTACCTCGTGCTAGCTTCCGTCGCTTATTCAAGTCGAGATCCACGTTCTGCAGTGAGACACGTCGGAATCGCTCGTCGACATTTGCTCCGGGAGAAAGAGCGAGATTGAGCTGTGCCCAGTTCGTACCTTCCGGTCGAACGCTCGCTCGCTCGTCAAGCGTCGTGTCCAGGGCTTTCCATGCATGGTCCTAACCACCGTACTGTACTGCGTCAGATGTCTAGGTCTACCGAGACTCGTTTCGTCTCTTGGAGTGGCGAAGTACTTCGCGAGCGAGGCTTGTTGTCAAGGGGTATTGTTACGTTTCCCACTTAAGCCTAACGCTGAAGCAGTGGAAGTGATGTTATGTAGCCCGGGCCGCCGATGCGTAGGACGTCTTCACCACGTGCATTCCATCATCAAGAGGCATAGTCTATCGAAATCGTGTATGTGTACATGTAACATATTTCTACAACATCTACAAGAAGGCCAGATACATCTATCCTACATTTACACTACTTTGATACTGCACCCGGATCAGTCTCACTCTCAAAGGATCCACCTCCTATTTCTCGGCAGCCATCCTAATCATCTCTTCAACCTTCAACGCCTGCTCGCTCCCCTCGCCCAACGTTGTCCCCGCGGACCCCCTCCCTGTCAGATTCTCCAGAGGATTCTTCTCAACCTTCCTCCGCTCGGGGGGCCGATCTTCCAACTCGCCCCTCGCGACGTTCACCTCTGCGCCGACGGACCGATTGAGCTTGATGTGAATGCGGCCATTGGTGTTGACGGAGGCGAAGCGAGGCAGAACGTCGAGCTTAGCGCCACCCTCAGTCTCAATGTCGATGACCTCGACGTTGTTCGATATGCGCTTGTTGGCGTTGTACTTGGACCAGTCGGAGGAACCGCCGTTGCTGCGCTCCGGATCGTTGGTGACGAAGCCTGCGACACCGAGACGGGCGGCGGCTTCGGTGTAGGAGGCCGTGACGCGGGGCTGAACGACGCGGGCTTTGACGGGCGCGCGTTCTCCCTGGGGTCCGAGGATGGGGTGGTTGGTGATGATGGCGTTGGTGCGGAGGTAGCCTAGACCGGCGGAGGGATGTGTTGATAGAGGTACAGTGCTGTCGTCGAAGCGGTATTGTTCCGAGTCGGTTCTGGTGGAGTCCTGGGAGTATGTTGTGTTCTTGAATTTGATGGTGGGGAGGCGGAGGAAGGGGACGATGAGGCGCTGGACGAGCTTTGAGGTGAGGGGGTCGACGGCGGCTTCGCGGCGGAGAGCTTTGATACCGGCTCGGACTTCTTCCGGGGTTATGTTTGACCATTCCTTCTCTTGCTCTGCGAGGAGTGCTTCGGCTTCGGCTGTGTCGAGGGGTAGAGCTTCGGAGTTCCGCGATGCATTTTGTCGGAGCGTGTAGATTTCGTTCTTGACGTATTGCACTAGGTATTGCGAGAATTCTTTGTGACGCGTCGAGATCTCCTTGGTGATGTACTCCGTGAACTCATCGGCGCTCATTCCCGGGAGCCATGGACCTTCGTGTTTCCAGCGGCGGGCGTTGTGGCGGACCGGGTCGGGTTGGGGCAGGCTGTATGGGATGAAAGATGGCTTGGGCGCATTGGGATCTCTCTGCTTCAGCTTGAACGCCTTCTCTCGCTCGTGAGTATTCGATTTGACGCTCTGTTTTATTGTCTCTAGGATGAGTCCAGCTTGGTCCAATCCCTCATCGCGCTCGTACGCCGTGATGTCGGATCGGTATTCGAAGGCGCCCTCAACGGGGATGTGGGTGGCGGTGTCCCGCATAGCAGCCATGCCCTTCATCATCGGGATACCCAGCTCTTCGAACTTCTGCCGTGTCCGCACATGGTCCGCAGCCGAGTCGTAGTCGGTGACATGCTCAATGGTATCTAGCTGTGTGACGCGCACCACCGGGTTGCTCCTCTGCACGATGCGTGATCGTGCTGGCAGCGGCCTCTTCAACCCCCAATCGCCGCGTGCGAGTGAACTTTTTGTTGTTGCGATGGCTTGATGTGTGGGGAAGGGGAGGGTCGCTGAGTCCGAGGATTTCTGGGTGCCCGCGCCGTAGGTTTCGGAGACTTGGGGACGTGGAAGGGGGTTCGGGAGGGAGAAGAGGCGCGAGTTTCGCAGGAGGTTGGCGGACGGCGAGAGATTTTGGCGACGGAGGGCCATGACGATGCGACAGCCGCGGGTGCGGGCTCAATGGCGGCTGAAGTGTGGGATACTTGCGGTGGAGTTGAACTTCTGAGATGTCGAAGTTTGAGTGATTACATAAGGAGGCTTGGCACCATCACCACCATCATCACGAAATCGATAAACACGACTTCAACAACGGTCTTGATTAAGTACGGGGAAATCTATCTGGACGTTGCGCATCGGCACTTCCTTCCCAAAATTTCCTGACAGGGCTCCGAGCATCCCTCTAATTCCCTTCTTCTGCCTGCATGTCCCACCGTCTGCTTCACTAGTTCGCTTAGTGCCAGTAGGGTCCGGCGGCGAAGTTCTCCTGGTAGTCTGCAGTGCATAGTGCGTTGGTTGGCATGGGGAGTGGTTGAGGTTCCTGGCTCTTTGCGCTCTGTGGGGTGTTCTGCGGTCTTGACTCGGGTGCAAAAGCGTGCGTCTTCACCCTGGCAAATGCTTGTCCCAGTCTTGGTCGTCGTCCTCGTCTTCATCATCTGCATCAGTCTTTGGCGCTTGATCACGTCTCGGCACATGACCCTCGATAGCCATGTGTGATGCTGACGTCTGCTCTGGGAGCGAAGGCGGCAGAGGCGGAGCACTCGCGATGCGCTCCTTGATCTTGGACTGCAGCAATTCCTTGTTCGCTTTGCTGAGGCGACCGGGCTTCTCCCCGCGTTCTATGGCGAGGTCAGCCAGCGCGTCGTCTGCTGCTGCCCAAGCCGCGGCGACATCCTCCTCCGCGCGGGGTGGCGGCGGCGCGACTGCCTTCTTCAGTCGCAACGGCAGCGTCTTGTGGTGTTCTTCGGCATTCTCCACCATGAGCTCGATCTGGTCTCCGTATCCGCCCTGGCGCGTCCAGGCGGGTTCTTCGTTCAGCTGCACCTTGACAAAGAGGGCCCGTTTCGCGCAGTCGTCGGAGCACCACACCTCCAGCACCTTCCTGTCCACGATCTGGACGCCCCTGCTGGTGTCGATGAAGTGTTTGCGCGCACTGGACGGCGCCTTCCGTGTGGGGCGCGGGCACAGCGCATATCCGCACTTGTCGGCAATGTTGCGCTCCTCGATGAGGGCGTCGTAGTCGGCGGGCTGGAAGGGGACCACGGCGTCGCGGAAGCGGCGTGCATCCAAAGCGGAGGGTCGTTTTGGGTCGGCGGCTGGCGAGGCCGGGAAGTCGAGCAGGTCTATAATGGTGTCCAGGACCTGCTTCTCGACGGCCTTGCGCTCCTCGATGATGTTCGCATGGTGCAGTGCAACGTCGAGATGGCGCGGGTTGACGGGCTTTTCCACGGGCGGGGCGTTTGTGGAGACGGCCGTCTTCTTCAGTATGGACTTGGGCGGCATGTCGTGTAGGTGTCGCCGAGAGGGCACTGCAGTCGGGGCCGGGTCAAGTGGAGTTGAGCCGCCAAGATCGGGCGGGGTGTGTCCCGTTGGCTCTGCCTCTGCTGGTTGCGTCTGCGACCGACGGACCATCGAACATCCACCCAGGCTGCTCCGACCGCCCATTCACACTCTGCACGTCGCCGCATGCCCCCGAGCTACGTGAAAGGTGACCTCGCCCGCTGCTCCCCGCAATCTCTCCGTGCCCAGGCTGACGTTGCCGTGCTCTGACAGCGCTACGTAATCACCTCCACCGCCCGCCCGCAATAGCGGCCCTGAAACAGATCTGGACGCCTGCCACCGCGCGCGCTCGGCCGCGAGAACCGCTGCATCACTCTGATATAACCCACATATAACCTCCGGCACCCCTCCGCCGCCGCCGCCGCCGCCGGCCGTCTTCGCCATGCCCAACTACAAGGTCAAGGCCGTGTACGAGTACTCGTCACCCCACGATGACGATCTGAGCTTCCCCAACGGCCAGATCATAACCGTCACCGAAGAGGAAGATGCCGACTGGTACGTGGGCGAGTACATCGACGACAGCGGGAATAAGCAGGACGGCCTCTTCCCCCGCAACTTCGTCGAGAAGTACGAGCCGGAGCCTCCACCACGGCCAAACCGGGCATCTAGGCACCGGCCATTGGAGCCCTCGGCAGCCCAGCCAGCGCCACCAACGCCCACGATACCACAGCAGGAGCCGGTAGCTGTACAACACGATGAGCCGGACACCCCCAAGCCGCAGCTCCCGCCTGTGCAGATCCCTCCCGCGGTACAGTCGCAGAAATCGCCATTGTCCCCCACATCGGCCACCAGCACGAAGGCTCAAGACACCGCCCCAGAACCAACGACGGCCCCGAGGCCAGCTCCATCCGAGCCAGCACCGGCACCGGCACCGGCCCCGGCAGCAGCACCGCCTGCCAAAAAGGCTCCTCCCCCCATCGCCGCCAAGTCGAATGCTTTCCGCGACCGCATTGCTGCCTTCAATTCACCTGCTGCCGCTCCAGTGAAGCCTTTCAAACCCGGCGGAGGTCCACCCAGTACCTTCGTGAAGAAGCCGTTTGTTGCCCCGCCCCCCAGCCGCGATGCCTACGTACCGCCTCCGCGTGAGGCACCCCAAGTCAAGACGTATCGTCGGGACGAGGATCCGGAAATTGCGGAGCGTCAATCTCAGGACCAAGAGAATGCTGAGCGTGCAGGTCTCGCTGGCAATGCGTCGCCAACGTCGAATGAGGGCGAGGAAGAGGAACAGCCCAAAGTCATGAGCTTGAAAGAGCGTATTGCATTCCTTCAGAAGCAACAGCAAGAGGATGCGTCACGCGCTGCTGTTGTGCATAAGGAGAAGACCAAGAGGCCGCCCGTGAAAAAGAGGACCGAGTCTCATAATGGTCCGGCCGAGGAAGGCGATGGAGCCAACCTTGACAAGGTCACTTCCGGCGAGTCGAGAGAGAGGGGTAGTTTGGACAATTCCCGACCGCCGCGATCTTCGCATGGATTCATGTCTCCCGACGATCACTCTGCTCCACGCGAATTCTTCAGCGATGCCAATGATGCCGACCAATCAGGTGCCGGCGAAACCGAAGACGCCGAAGGCACATCCACCAGCGTTGAGGACGATGATGAGCGTACAAAACACAGAGCTGTGCCGAGAGCTCCCGCTGCACCTGCAAAAGAGCCTGATGTTGGTGATGAGCAAGATATTACGGAGGAGGAAGAGGAAGAGGACGAAGAAGACGAGATGGATGAGGAAACTAGGCGGAAGCTTGAACTCAGAGCGCGCATGGCCAAGATCAGCGGTATGGGTATGAACCCCTTTGCCCAACCAATGCCGGGCCCGACGGCGACGAAGAAGAAGAGGACGGCCGAAAAGAAGTCCACGGCGGACAGCGAGGAATATGCTATGCCGCAGCAGCCGATTGGCATCCCGGGAATGATGACCGTCAGGAGTCCAGAAGCAGAGAACAAGCAGCTTAGCGTGGAGAAGGACGACAGAGAATCCCACTCTATCACCCAAAATCATGCCGCGGACGAGGTGGCAGACGTGGAGGACATAATGCCGCAGTCAATTCAGCGAACACCCACAGCCGAGCATCCGCCACCCGTTCCATCCGACAGTAAGTTTCTTATTCCTCGCAAACCCCTCGTCGACCCTTGCTGTGTTCGCGAGACCCTGGACGCTTTTAAGTCGTTACCCTCCGAGACCGTGTCGAGGACATACTTCGTCTTCGATCGTTCTTCAGAGTATACCATGACTTTTAGCGTGTCCAGTATGTTTCGGGACCTGCTACACTTGTCTTCATGTTGCGAATTGAAAACTGACACGCCACAGAGCGGCCACTGCCTGAACGACCCGCTCCGCCGCCTGTCCCATCAGCCTGTAAGTGTAATTCTGTATTTCTTCGGAACGTACTAACTGATACGTTAGCTCGTCCTGTACCACAACCTCCAGTCCGCTCTCCAAGTCCGGGTTCTGAGTCTGGAGACGAGATGACAGAATCCGCAATGTCACCACCAACACCCGCAGCTCTGCCTTCGAAGAGGACCTCCTACATGCCGTCAGATGAGCTGTCACGGGACTCGACTGAGAGACGAGGCATTCCACCGATACCATTGGGGAGCCCAACGTTGTCTCCAATTTCAACAAATCGTCCACCCCCCCCACCACCTCCTACGGCTGCACCGCCATCCCGGCAGCCGACTATGGAGAGCGTGTCGAGAAAGGTCGATCGTGAAGGCGAGACCGATTACGAGGGAGACTACGACACTGACATTGCATCTGGGGCCACGCATAAGGAGGCCCTGAAGTCGCACACTAGAGAACCGAGCATGGACGACGTTATGACTGCTGACGAGACCCCTGTGCGCTCTCCAACATCTCCTGGCGGACCCCCGCCATTGCCCCCTATCCATCGTGCCGTGCCGCCACCCCCTCCACAGCAACCGCCAAACAGAGGATCGATAGACGCTCCTCGAGGTGCTCCACCACTGCCACCTGTCCCTCGACCAGCTCGAGGATTCGATGAGGATGACGGGGACTATGATCCGTTTTCGTATAGAGCTCCGCCACCTCCGCCGCCACAGGGCCAACCTCAAATACCGAAAACTCGACCTCTTCCTCCAACACTGCCACCTGCACCTCCTATGATACCACCGGTGCCACAACAACAGGCTGCTGAATCGTCGTCGGACGACGACCTGTATAGAGACCCCCGTGACGATCCACCGCCACCACCACCTCCCCAGGCCCCGCCTCACCACCATCAACCACCGCCACCTCCCCCGCAGGCTCGTGCACCTCCCCCACCACCGCCTCAAGAGCCAACTGCTCCGCCACCCCCACTAGTGGAGTCATCGCAACCTCGTGCCTCCATGGGTCGCAAGTCTTTGGATGTGAACCGGGTAGTACAAGGTCGTGCGTCAATGGACCAGCCACGCCCTTCCGCTAGCCAAGAGTTTATTGCGAGCGACATAGATCTTGGTGTCTCGTCGCATTGGTGGACGCAGCCAAACATGCCACCACCTGCACTTCAGGGGCGCAAAGATATCCTGCTTGAGATCAACGAATCAAACTCGGGCAACTCCATTGAGAAGATTGTGAGTGCGCTGTATCTGGACTACTCTCAAACCATCATATCGGCACGCTTTGAGGCCAACGATGTGTCCAAAGTCGAATTCGAACAGAGTCAGGAACCGCCGCCTCAACGCCTCCGTCAAGATCAACTAGAAACTGCTTACGATCATTTCGGTGCCCGGATCGCCAAGGACGTCGAGTCGAAGCAGAACGCCGTTGTAGGTGACGGCACCCCGCATAGCCTCATTCTTGAGCTTCTGCGTCCGTACAAAGATGCGTTACGGCCCATCTCTACTCGTGCTTTTGGTGCTCTTGTGTACGCCAACTTGGCCAATGCATCAACGCAGCAGTACGACGAGATCCGACCTGGTGACATCATAAGCTTCCGCAACGCAAAATTCCAAGGCAAGCACGGATCCATGCACGTTAAATACTCTGTCGACGTGGGTAAGCCGGACCATGTGGGTGTTGTGGTAGAGTGGGATGGGAGCAAGAAGAAGGTAAGGATTTGGGAGACCCGCAAAGAGAGTAAGAAGGTCAAGCAGGAGAGCTTTCGCATGGGAGATTTGCGGTCTGGTGAGGTGAGGGTTTGGAGGGTCATGTCGCGGGCCTGGGTTGGCTGGAATTAGTGGAGGAGGTTGGTTTCGGGGGAGTATCAGTGTGCCCGTAGTGTATGGTGTAGGTTGGGTGTAGCATGGAACAGGTGTGGAGACGTGTGTAGCTGTACATCTTTGGCGTCAGCCTGTCAGTCGGTGCCTGTTCAAATTGCAGCATTTTGCCATTGTTCCTAGAATTTAGTGCAAGTGTTCTGCTTCGTGGGGTTTGTTGTAGTGTGTCTTCGTCTCTCACTCTCCTCACTCTCGGGAGCAAATCGCCTTTACTTACGCAGCGGAATCCGCAGCTCAGAAGTGCAAGACGTCTTGACAAGCGCCAACAGTTCTTGGCGACTTCGCCTGCAATGCTCTCTTACACTTGCATGACCAAATTCTGAAGGACTTCGCTACGCCCTACTGTGGGGCTGACGCTAATGGTACCGTGGATAATGAGGGCATGGCTTAAATTGTATGCCATCCGTGGACACGTACGCTAAACGAGGGGTCGGACTGCAGAGTTCGGGATGTAGGTTTTTATTAGGAAGACGCGGCTCTAGACAGGGTGGAGAGGGTTGTCTTTCGGCTGTGTAGCTCTCGCATGTGGGACTGAATGTGGGTGGAGTGGGGTGATGAGTTCTTCATTGGGTAAGGAATAGTTCGGAGTAGCATTTTGGGAATTGAATCATGGTATTACAAGATGTAGTCGAAATAACCATTCTATCTCCTGTTCTCTTTCAACCCTTGTTTTCGTGCACTGGATTCGGAAAAGACTAGATGATTCTCGTGTTTGTGCTACCCTTGTGATCAAGCTTTGACGTTGGATTGATTAGCAAAAGTCTCTGGGCGATGTGCAGTGGATTTTGTGACGCATCGGATGACTCACCACCAACACACTTCCAGCTATTATAGCCAACGGCGTTGCTCAACTTTCCGTCCGCGTCCCTCCATTCGTACATGACGAAATCGCCGCTGGGGGTGTATGTATTGAACCCGCCGGTGCAATCGTTGCTCCTGCAGACCCACCATTAGTATCTTACCTGAAACTAACCTACACACCTCCGGTGCTAGGGCTGAAGTTGGACCCAGAGCATGCAAACTTACTGGTAAAATGTACAAGATCCACATCTCGTCGGCGCAGACGGATGCACATACGCGCGATTGACTGAAGATGCGCCTGGAGCGTTCAGATCAATCTGCTGGCATGTATCTTTTGGGTAAAGCCAGAAAAAAGAGTTTGCTTCCACGTAGGGGTGCGCGACTTGGCTGAAGTAGAAGTCGACAGCGCCGCAGCCGCCCTCGATAGGGGGTGCGGTGTTCAGGTTGCCGTTGGAGGGGAGAACGATGTCCCGGATAGAGAGGTGGGGAAGGCCGGCGATGAAAGTGGGTAGAATCGCGGAGAGGAGGGCTGAGATGCGCATGTTGATGAACGAATGAGGAGTGGTGGAGAGGACAGAAGTAATGAGTGGTGGGCAAATGAATGACTGAGCAGATGTGGTAGCAAGTGGAGCTATGAGTGACTGGTTAGTGGGTGATGAGGTAGAGTTTGGAAGTGGATTGGCGCTGCTTAAATATGGGAAGCTCGAACCTGGTCAGGACCCCTCCGGGAATTATACTGTCGCTGAGCCCTCACATCCCTTAAATGGAAACCGTTGTGTTGGTACTTGTTCTCATCTTGTCCACGAATACATTATTAGGAGGCATTGTGGTGTGACAGACCTCTGCTTAACACCATACGAGATGTCGGACACCATGCGCCCCAAAGCGCGATGACCGGAAGCCAAACAGGCTTTATCAGAAAAGCGGAACGTTCATACGTTTTGCATCGACAATTGTACAGACGCACTCCTTGCCAAACTGGACCCATTGACCAGCCGTCTCGACTAGGTTCTATATTAGAGTCGGATAGAACTCATCCCAGAAGAGGCACTTAAATTCTGAGAGGGGAGTCTGTGATGATAAGAGTGCTATCGCGATACTTTGGCATAGGAAGGGGATAACTTCGGTGTCGAGGAAGATTTCGGATAGGATCGTGCAGCACTTGCGTTCGGAGCGGTTGAAAGGCCGTTGGGGCATTGTGGGTGGGACGGCGAATATCTCCCGAGGGAGGTGTCTTGTTTTGATTGAGAGTAGAGAGGTTGGTGCAGGGCGAAAGTGCAAGTAGCTACTAGCGGACGGGTCTGTATAGTTTCGCAGTGACCTTGGTTGACTGTGGGTCGGTGCGTCCGACGCAACGGGCAGCTTAATGTGCACCCTCCACACTGCTCATTCTGGTTATGTTCAACTGGTGATACGCTTATGGGTTGGAAGTTAGACAATCTACTCGCGGGATGACAAGCACCTGCACATACAATGCCACGGGCGATTCAATTTACTCGACCGCTTGCACGAGCAGGGATAGAACATGCCTGATCTCGCAAGATGACTACTAAGATCAATCTGCGTTGTTATAGACGCCTTACTGTTAGTCGTACGACTGACTGCAGAACTCTACAAACTCTGCAATCTCGTCGTATGACCGCTGGTGAATTTCAGGGAAGTTCCACCACAACTGATCCCAGAACTCCAAAACCCACCCCTCTTCGATCACCTTGTGATGCCATTCTCGAATTAGGTCCCATCTGTCCACCATCTTCACATACTCTTGATCCGTGTACCCAGGTGGAAGGACGTCTCGGAGCGGATTCTCTGCGAGTACCAGAACCCTCAGGTCTTCCTTTGGTGACGAGTCCCAGTACATTTTGTTACAGTGACCAAGCTCCCCAGACGTGTCAATGACCTCGATGCAATCTTTTTCGTATTCCTTCCATGGCGTGACGAGGCGTATGCGTCCAATTTGACGATCTGTAAAGGCAAGGGCAAATTGCTCGCCGGACTCCAGAGTGGCGCGGTGGACCCAGTGCCCGGATACACTGGGGTGCTTCGGCTTGAAGTAGATCTCTTCGATCTTTGCGACGGGGGATTCTGGATTATCTGTTTCACATAATCAGTGATATGGTCTCGAAATCCGAGGCAAAAGTTGCTACTTGCCCACAAACTCGACCCTCAGAACATCCTCCAGATGCATGACTGCGAATTGACAATCCATCGCACTTAGCAGCACCAGATCGTATAGCCTCTGTGTCTTCTTGTCGAGGTTGGGAATTTCGGGCAGCGTGGTCGTCTCGCCTGGGATCCCCATTTCGATGGTGATGTCTCGAATTGGAGGCTCTGTTGTAGAAACATCTTTGATGATTTGGTGTGAGGATATAAATCGGGAGAAGAGCGTTTGCTTGCGGAAAGACGTGTAGAAAGCGAATATCGCATGAGTTTTCAGCTTCAGGAGCTTCACTTCGGAGATTGAGGAGCTGCTTTTGGTGATGTCGTCGCTGCAATCATCGCAGATGTCGGGGTCGCGGCGCGGGGCGGACATGCGGTCGTGGCATAAGACACATGCTTCTGCGTCGAGAGCACCGCGAATGTTATCATATCTAATAACGCATAGTCTGAGGGAGGGAGAAGACATCGTGAGGGCGTTTTGGCTGAGAATTGGAGTTGACGGTGTCTGCGGCAGGACCTGACTAGGAAGTTGGAAATTTTGAAGAGAATACTGCTGCGTGTGTGGGTCTGGGCCGTCGTAGGCTGCAATAACAGTGAAATAGAAATACAAGGTACGACTGTAATTTCGGACTTCTTCTGCTCGTTGCTCGGGCGTTGTCCCCTGACGTTGGCTTGCACTCTGGTGACGACACTGGCTCATTGCAACATCAAATAGAACGTGAAATATATCTTCATACAACTAAATACCCACAATAGGTCTTCTAAGTGGGGCACGAGGCTTTTGGTGTTTACTGAAGTGGTTTCTACATCTCGTTGTTTTGTACTGTGGCATCTCAGATTATGCTTTCAGCGCGCCAGACCCGAGCTTTGTTGATTGTTGTTCTAAGTATCTGGAGGGTGTGGACGCTGACTGCGTACTACTTCAATACATCCAGTCTTTAAATCACTCTGGGTTCGAATTTCAAAGGGTACCAAGAAAACGACATTCGATCGCACGCTGAGATGGTTTCTCTCAGTCTCCGATTATAGTATATGTGCTGGTGGATTTCTTGCTTTAAACCAACCGAGACTCCCCCAAGACAAAACACCGAGCGAAAGCCAAAGAAATGGATTGGACAGTAGACTGCAATCCTCGCTGACCCTCCCAATCTCTGCTCTGAGTCCCACCACTCTATTTACACGACTTTGCATTCTCCAGCAATCGCTTCTGAAGCTCCCGCAATGCACACCTGTACGTATCTTTGCTACAGCAAGCTTCGTAGCCGAACCGCATGAATATGTGGTTGGGATCGATCGTTTCATGCGAGTGAGTGTCATACAGGTACTCGGTTCGGTAAGTTAGGTACTCGAAGAGAAAACCGGGAATGCCAAACTGGTAGCTTGTCGGGTCGAAAACATAGCGACGGCCATTCTTAGCGTGGATGATGAAGAAGTCGTGATAGAAGATCTTCTCATTGCCAATGGTGTAGTCGTTGAAGAAGACTTTGCGTGGCATGACGCCCTGGCGAACCCATTCTACCTTCTTGACCTCGGGATCCTCTGCGGTCGTAAAGCGTTAACGTCGTGTCAATTGGAAGTATATAAATCAAATACAAGTTTCAAACACGCTTGTGCAAAGCATACCCTTGTACATCTCGCCCAACGCCGGCCACAAACAATACATGGCGTCCATACACTTGCAGTGCGTCAGCGCCCCCTTCCTCAGTACCTCTTCGACCTTCGTATCGGCGGTGAACCGTGTCTGCGTTGTGGGCACAGTACCCAACCCCTCTGACGAGTAATCGCCGCAGATTATATAGAATTCAACGCCGCAGTTGCGAAGCATCTCGTAGTACCAGGCGACGGGGGGGTTAAAGACGCTGGCGACCGGACGGGGCTCAACGAAGGCGATCGGCGCGCCTTGATTGCAGAACTCGAGGAAGGACTCTACGAGCGGTTCTAGCTCGGAGTGCAGTCGCGATTGAAGCGGCGCGGGCGTGCGGAGCGCAGAGGTAGGCGCAGAAGATTTAGGTTGGCGGCGGAGTAGGACGGACCGGGGCACGAAGGCCAGGGAGGTGGAAGGTACGGCCATTGCGGCAACAAGGTCTGGATGCTGCAGAAGGTTGAAGTGGAAGGTTACGGCATAGGAAGTATCAACTTCCTTGGGCTGTAAAATGCGTATTGAGCTCGCTTAGTAAAATATGATGAAGTGAATGAGAGACACTGCTCCGGAAACATGGCTGAATAACAAAACAGGTCCTCAGTCCCCCGGCTTATGACCAAATTTCCCAATGATTACTCCATTACTGCTTTATTTCGTGATAGAACACAAAGCAAAGACGATTTTAGCGAAGCAAACACTCGCCATTTACCACCGACGTGAACAACACTTCGCCTGCGGGCACATTCTCCTACGGAGCTTCCCCAAGCGATGACTAGATCTACACACTTTTCGCCGATCATCTTTGAAGCCATCAATCGTCGATCGGGCATTCGCTGCACGTAAAATACCCAGCGCTTCATACTGGAGTTAGTAGATTGACTCCATCCATTTCTCTGACCGCCAGCTCGGCTGGTTGCAGGTTGTTCGTAGCTGGATGGGATACAGGTAGGAGCTCGTCTTGCGGTCGCTGATTCCGCGCCCTTGTTCTTGGGCACGTACTGGTGAAGTCGGCGAGAAGGTAGCTCAAGCCGGGGTGATCGAGACGGATAGTTGTGCGGCGATGTAGGGGATGTGGTGTCTCCGTCTGTGAGTCGGTAAAGACAGCAGAGATGTATAGGCAGTAGAAGGTGTTTATGTAAATAAAGAGAAGAGAGATTGAAGCAGCTTCAGAGAGGGGCTGCCGTCGTCGGGATGAGCGGGACCTTGATGCTGCACTAACTGTACTACGGACCGAGCTTCCAGTAGATGATGTTATGACCTACAATGCTCCACAACTCTACTTTTCCCGCCGTCGCTTCTGGCACAGGAATTGCGATATGTCGACCTTGACCCCACACGTGTCTCAAAACAACGATGTGGACATCCAAGTCGCACAACACAGCAGTTTTATTGCCATAGACTTGCCGTACACGTACGCACCTAAGCATGGCCTTGTTCATGTCCTTGTCCACCACATCATTCTACTTGGTTACAGCATCCCATCCACTTGAAGTCCATACTCATACAATGAGACCGCTTGAATGTACGCAAAAGAGGTTTCTCGAATACAGGAGAAATACTAGCTGGATGGTCGGAGCGGTGGGCAAGGGTGAATACTCTAATGGATAATCTGCGGTCGAAGTTGGTATCTGCTTGGATCGGTCGATTGAGCTCAAAGGCGAGCGTAAGAAAGCAAGGCTTATGTGTGCACGTTTGTCAATGTTTGCAGAAGACGTGAGCCGAGAAGTTTCTTTCTTCCGCAGAGTTCTAGACAGACTAGGCAATTGAGTTGCATGGGTGATGGTGGGATGTCGCTCCAATTGAGATTTGCTCCCTCCACAATTACGCTGAGAACATTACTTATTTACATCTAATAGCATGGTGTAAAGAGTGTGCAGTCTGCGGTTATCTTTGGAAACGAGAAAGGTAAAAGACATGAGGAAACGCAAGACCACGATGTTATAGGTATCGACTTCCGCATTTCGATGTGTGATGCGAGAGGCGGTATACCAACATAGACACATTGTACGGAGCGAACTCTCGGAGTCTTGTGATGGCCCATTTATGAGCAATGTCCTATTTCGTCGCTGAATGGTTGTGCGTAGAAGATAATTGAAACGTTGAGCGGGCTTCGTGGCCGTCGCCGAGAGCTTAATCTTTGCATCTTTCCTCAACTTAGCTGCATTGCAAAGAGTTGTGGTACCCGACCGTATTGGCAGAAGAGATGGGGAAAACGAGATGGCTGGGAAGACATCGCTACCATGACGGGATAGCGCTAGTCATCGCGCACGGTCGGCGCGTGAAACAAGCGAACCAACCCCGCACACGTGCTATTGCAATTCACGAGCACGTAACCCTCACAGGATGTTCAATAGAGAAGCAACAGCATAACAAGAATACTTGTGATATATTGGAGCAGCGAGACATCGAACGATTCGTTCTGAAGAGCTGTGACTCTGAATGTTTGTCGTGCTCGCCATCGCTGAAAGAGGCCAAAGCCTCGGAGTCGCCACCCGACGAAGACGCCGAAAAGGCTATGAATATGATATGATATACTAGCAGACCAGACGCCGAATGTGCATGCGCCAAAATTGCAGCGTACGTACCAAAAATAGTTGTTAAGCAAAATATAATGAGGCCGGCACATGCGGTTGTGCATTTGAGCCGAGATCCATTCCTCGCTCGGACCGGATCGAAAGACGCGCTATGAAACGTCCATGGGTTCCGTCGCACTGGTTCTTGGAACAACCACCACTGCTGTTGGCTGAACAGGGGGATGTGGGAGTTGGCCGTACGGACTCGACGACGCAAACGAGGCACGGGGCGGCGGTGCCGGGATATTGATGCCCGAGTTAACATTGCCATGGCTATATCCATTTGAAGAATGTCGGGCCTGAGGTGCAGCAAAGAAGCCGATAGGAGGAGTTGAAGGCGTAGCCGGCGTTGATGATTTTCGCGAGGGTTTGCGTACATTGCCACGGTGTGCTCGTGGTGCCGGGAAGCATGCATTCTTGACGCGAGTCTGAAGTTCCGCAGCGACATTATCGAAGGGTTTGCGCTCGTCCGTCGTCTTCCAGCCGAGCTTCTGCTTCATGCACTCTGCCCGTCGATGGCTGATTGTTGAACCTTCGATACGAATGCCGTTGTTCTCAAAGCGGCGACAGATCTCCGACCGGGTTAAAATGAGCAGAATGATGAGTAGGCTGATATTGTCGTTGTCTAAAAGGTGGGGAGCGAAGTCGCACACATCGCAGGCAAACTGCCGCATCTTGGTGAGCTCTTCAGTGTCGGTGCAGCCAACAAACTTCTGCGCCATGGCAAAAGGGCGTGTCATATCTCGGCAAATGTGAGTTTGCAATGTGTTGGCTACGCTGGCTACAGAAACGGGGTAAATGGTCTCGCGGTCGATCTTGTTCGTAGCCGTGGAGGATACGGTTCCTGGGATGTAGATGATCTCGATGTCGTCGAATGGTCCACGCAGGTTGGTCTTGTCCTGAGGCGCGCTCTTTGACATCAACATAGCTCGACGAGCAGCAGCGATACCTTCCCGTGGAGTTGCGATGCCATGTTCGGCTGCAAGAGTGAGGGAGTCCTTGTGCATCTCGAACCGAGAGAGCTTCCGCTCAACGTCATGGGGGCGAATCCAGTCTTCTGACCAAGGCTCCTCGGCTAAGACTTTGTAGAAGACTTTCGTAAGAGCGCGTAATTTGATCTCGTTGTCCGCAAGCTGCCGGGCTCCGAAGAATTGCGCTTCCGTTTCGAAGTAAGCCGTGTCGATGAAAGTTTTGCGATCCTTTTGGGTCAATGAGCCCGAGCGCGGGTCATTCTTGAAATTGGTGATTATGTCCATGAACTTGGTATGGAAAATGTCATCAAAGCTCTGGGGCTGGGTGGGAGTCGCTGCACAATATGTTAGCCATAATGCGCCAATCTTACCATATTGAGGATCATGACTTACAAGGTGCTGATGGCGTTGGCGGTTGTGGCGGAGAGTTCTGCGTCGGACTCGGCGTGGCAGCCACATCTTGGGTGATTGGAGCAGGTGACATCGTGCGCCCCACGAGGAATGCACGTCTATTCACCTCCCCAGGGGTTGCTCTTGCCAGTATCCAGCTTGCTATGGTCTATTACTGATGCAATTCGATGGCGTTGTGATGTCGAAGCCTGCATCAGGCTCTCGGGGGTGTGCCGGTTGAGAAGGCTTCAAGTTCGAGGTGCGACGTAAAAACATTCACGCTCGCGTAACTAGCGCCGACTAGGTGGCTTGGCGGAGCATTGGCCGGTCACATGCTCACGCGAAGGGGTGAGCGTGCTAACCCTGGACAGGACTAACCTGCAACGACGCGACAACTTCAGAATACGTCTATGGCGCCAGCATTTTGGGGTATTAACGTCGCCATGATCACAGTGGAAGATCAATACATTCAACTCGCCGCATATACGCCAAATCGATACTCTGCAATAGACGACATACATGTCGATGCGTTTAACCGTGTCGACTTCCTTGAATCGTCCCTCAAACTTGTACACAACGTCCATCGACTTCTGCCCCGGAAAGCATTGCAAATCGACACAGCAACTTAGTTCTAGCACGCCCGACAGAGCGACGCAGAACTACATATGCAAGTAGGAAGGTATCAACCCGCTTCCTCTCCGATATTTTCCCAAACGAACTTGATAAGGTCCGTATGAAACAACTCGGATCGAAGACTCCAGCCCCATTTGCGCAGCACCATCTCGTCGAGGTGGGGACTTCGCAACCCCTAAAGATCGGGATACAAGGTCAGTAAAACCCATCCAGAGGGGTTTCAGTACCCGGCGTCTTGGATAAGAGCTGCACTGCCGCAAGATCTTGACACGTTGTGTATCTTGAAGCTATGTAATTCACTCGGCTTTACCCATACTCCAGGTTGCCCTTTGAGTATGGGCAAGGTACACTTAAAGTCCAGCTTGACCTTTCGAGTATGAACTGGGATTGGAGGGTCGGTCCGGGTTGCAGAGCGCTGTCCGACGCGGGCCATCATAGGGTCAATTGTAGAGCTCCGCTGGACACAGGCCGGGTTGATGGTAGCATGCTCATCATTGGCACATATCTGGGGGTAGATTAGGCAGTTGAGCGTGCGGCGAGGTACCCTGCGTGCAAGCATGGAAGCTGGAGCTCAGACGGACCGGAGAACGTGCTGCGGAGGCGCCTTGCCAGTGCGTGTTCATTGCCCGTGCCAGTGTGCACCCATTGTTTCGCATCGCAGCTCGTAGTGGCGAAGAATGCCGCAGGTGGGGACCGGTGGAAGGAGTACGGCTTTAGAATGATGCACTTGAGATGCAAGCCCAGTAGAAGCTTCATAGATTGTACATGACTAGTTCGCCCATGCCGCATTAGCAGAAGCAGGCTGTGATATACCGTTTCATAGTCTATCCTCTTGATGCTCGGCCATCTGCCAGCCATCGCTTATGTGTGCCTGGTGTAGTTCTCGGCGGATACGTGGTCTTCTGCTCGTATGCTACTTGGACTGGCATGAGCGACTCGCCGCAAAGTTAGTCAGCGGCGAAGGTAGAGAACTAGGAGATGGCGCTTTGCATAGCAAGTCCTGTTGCTTTTTACTTGCTTGCGCATCTTCGTTTGTATGCGGCCGAAGACGTTCATGGCGAACACATGGCCTTCTTCTTGCACGCCAAACGCCCTGGGGTGAGCGCATATACCGAGAATATGTTCGTCGAGGGGGGTAGTGGCGACAGTGTAGCTCTCGGTAAAGCTGGTCCTGTCAGTCCTCGGGCACTTGTCCGGTCTGCTGTAATGGACGAGCATGGGAGCGGGGTTTATGATGGGCTTGATGGTCTGAAACGGCGAGTTCAACACAAAAGCTAACGACCTTCATTTACATCACACATTTCGTGCAAGAGGGAGAGAATCACAAAGGAGAAGAAAATTTGTCATTCAGTCTTGGGCCCTCAGGCCAGCAATCCGCCGAGGCGCCAAACTAAACAAATGCCCGGAGGCAGACGACCCACCGAAACTCCAAACCAAATAGATGCCCGAAGGCAGTCGATCCACCGAGAACCCAGACCAAACAGATGCCCGGAGGCAGACGATCCACCAAGACTCCAGACCAAACGAATGCCCGTAGGCCACCAATGTATCCCCGCAACCGGAAAGTAATGCCCCTAGGGCCGAATGTCGTCGCACTTCCAACACTGGTGGTGGTGGCACCACGAACAGGTGCCACCACCGAGCTCGATCACCCTCTGGCCTAAGAAGGCCGCGCAGCGGCAGCAGCCAAACAACGGAGCGGCAGGAGGGCCACTTGGAGGAGGCGACGGGGGAGCTCCGGCCGGAGGTGGCGGCGGCGGAGCCGGCGTGTTGATGGCGACGATGAGTTGCGGACCAGCGCTCGATGGAGAGCCAGATGGCGGCGGCTGGTCGGTGGACAGAGTGGGCGTTATGCCCGCGTTTTGGGCGCTGAGCAGCGCGACGAGGCGTCTGCCCAGCTCCAGGACGAGATCGTAGTTGTGGTTGCTCATCTACGGCTTCAAGTCAATGTGTGATCCTATACAAAGGGGGCTGAGGAGTTGACATACGGTGGATGTGGGAGGTCGAGTGTAATCAGAAAAGAAGCTTCGGTGAGCGAGCCATATATATATGTTGCAAGGAAATTACTTGAAGGAAGCTAAACCAAGACTGGAAATCTGTGTGAAGGAAGTGGACGCCGGTTGCCCCCCACCACCCCGCAGGACTGAACTGGATGACTTCACCGTAACAACGGGATAATATCAGATTGGAAACGAACATGAATTGAACGGGAAACAATCCAGGGGATACTGATTAGCACCGCGTACCATCCCCTCTAGAACAACATCTGAGATCAAACCGGATTGCGGTTGATTCCCGGCGATGAATTTCATTATATCTACCGAAGCAAGAAAGACCCCGGATATGATACGCTGGCTAGTGGGATGGGCGCTTTAGTATGGAATCTCGGGTGGTGACCTTGGTGTTGATCTCGTTGTGGGTTCCTCGACCTCGGAGGATGCGGGTGTTGTGTGCTCGAATAGAAGCTCACCAGCGTCGCCTTGGGGAGAAGTACGTAGCGACGCGCCTTCTCGTGTTGTATCCTATTACTTATTGACTATCTTCCTATTATCACTTTTGAGCGGAAGCTCTTGGTGGATACATGGCTGGCAGGGCCGTCGTGTCGCACGCTACATGATTTGATTGAGCAAATTCACCGAATGGGTGCCGTCGATAGATGTAGCTGATGACTAGATAGCTCGACGTATAGCGAGTCCTGATATCCCTCAGCTCATGGCGCGTTGTAGATGATGACATGGAACCGGCATTCACGATGTCCTTGGTAGTCTGAAAAGTTAATTAGAGGAGGAGTTGATCACATTACTACATTATCACATGATGCAAGCAAAAAGGCACTGGTAGTCTGGAAAGAAGAGATCTATTCTGATGCCCGAAGGCTACTGACGAAGGGTGTCACCCGCAACCAAGATCCATCGATGCCCGAAGGCTACTGACGAAGGGTGTCACCCGCAACCAATTCCATCGATGCCCGAAGGCCAGTCTCACGGCAGGAAGATGGGCAGGTAGTCCTCGCAGTATCGGCTGCAGCGGCAATTGGTGCTGGGCACCGCGATCATGAACAACCCCTCGGCGGGGGGCAACGAAACCCGCACCGCAGCGCCCGGAGCTGGCGGCGGTTGGTATTGTTGTTGTTGTTGCTGCTGTTGCTGTTGCTGTTGCTGTTGCTGTTGCTGTTGCTGTTGCTGTTGCTGTTGCTGTTGCTGTTGCTGCTGCTGCTGCTGCTGTTGCTGCTGTTGTTGCTGTTGCTGTTGCTGTTGCTGTTGCTGTTGCTGTTGCTGTTGCTGCTGTTGCTGTTGCTGCTGTTGCTGTTGATGCTGTTGCTGCTGCTGCTGCTGTTGTGCCGGCGGCGGCGGCGGTGGTGGTGGTGGTGGTGGTGGTGACGGTGGCGGCGGCCCAGGGGGCGGCGGCGGAATGGTGACGAGACCCGGGAGAGTGCCGTCGATGAGGGCGTCGAACCACTCGTCCGTGAGCGGAACGGGTGGCCAGGTGGTATTGTTCGGGGCAGACATCTGAATTATTAGCCTGTGACATCTACATACAAATGAGGTGGAGGTGGACATACTATGCACGGTGGGGTCTGCGCTGGGGGGGAAAGGCACCAGCGAGCTCCGGATATTGATATATATACTCCAGAAGGGAGGCGCTAGTAAGCGAGCTGAGGCGATGTTATCGTGAGTTCGTGAGTGAAGGTGAGTGCTAATTTGCCTCGAGGTCGTTGCCTAGGGGGCAGTGGAGCGTCAGTGAGCAAAAGGTGGGGTTATCGAACGTGAATTGCGGTAATAAACGCCGTCTATATGCTGTATATGCTTGCCGAACGCTACAGGACATATTAATGGAGGTACATCTACATAGTTGGAACCCATTTGCTCTTCTCTCGAATCTTCGCTCCATAAATGTAGAAAAGCACAGGTACTGGAAGGAAAGCGACGCAAACGAAGCCCAAGAGACTACTTGCCCACGGCACACCGAGATTCGTATACATTGCATGCGTGAAGAGTGGAAAGAAAGCGCCAAAGAAGCTCCGAATCAAAGTGTTTACCGCAATGGCCGAATTGGCATAAAATCCGTAGCAATCGATCAGGTATGACATTCCCTGCCAGAACGGTACCATGCATCCCAGGCCGATCATTGCGGTTGCGAGCACCGAGGGCACCCATGAGATGTTTGGATTAGAGGTCCACCCGAACCAAAAGAGACCAATAGGAAGGGCAATGGCACCGATGATCATGGGTGGAAGCCGCTCCTCGGGGATGGCTTTGCCGTGCTTGATGTAGGCGCGCGTGAAATTCGTTGCAGCGCTGTACGCGATGAGACCGGCGCCTAGGATAATTCCGAAGATGAAGGCTGTGAAGGGAAGTTGCGAGTTGCCGAGACTCCAGCCGCGCTCTTCGTAGAATGAGACTGGGTACTGGGGACTTGTCAGCCCAGCTTTGGAAAGGAAGATATGGAGCTCGACTTACAGCCTCGAAAAGCAGGTACACGATGCCGTATAGAAAGCTCATGTAGGCTGTCATGAGAGCGAGAATTGGCTCTTGCACCAACATCTTGAACGGTCGGACCAGGTAGACTGTCATGATCGTCTCGAACGTAAGCTTCTGCCGATCCGCCTTCGCATGGTACTCCTTGTCTCCAGTGTCCTTTCTTATTTTTCTAGCCCGAATCTGCAGGATTCTTGCCGCAGACGTCTCCGGAATGATGAACCATCCAATCGCTCCAAATACCACCGCCATGATCAGCGTAATCCAGGACGTCCATCTCCACCCCAGACTCGATTGGGTGATATAGCCGCCGGCTATGGGGCCTGCTACGGGGCCTGCAAAGCCGCCCGCGGCGAAGAGGCAGATGGCATACGAACGTGGTATCGGGTCCCAGAGGTCAGCAAGCGCGCCACCGACAACTGAGAGCGGCGCTGCGGCAAAGAACCCCCCGAGAAAGCGACCGACGCATATAGTGGCCATGTTTTGCGCAACGGCAACCGGTATTTGGAATAGGGCGAAGAGAATGTATCCCGCGAATAGAGGAATGCGTCGACCAAGGACCTCTGACATAGGTCCGAATGCGATTGGTCCAAATACAAAACCCTATGCATATCACGTCAGCCTTCTGGGCATCGAGAGCGAGCACATGGTTGCTTACCAGGACGAAGAGAGCGACACCTAACGTAGCCGTAACTTTGGTGACATTGAACTTTTCCTGAACGACAGAGATGTTGACACTAAAGATGGAGCTAGCGAACGTAACTGTAAACACGAGAAGCGCCATCGAAACGGTTACCGCCCATCTCTTCTTTTGCGTCCAGTTCTTGGGATTGCTGAGGTCACCGGGGCCGTCAAACTCGACGAGATACTGCTTTTCTCCCAATTCACCAGGTGCGTCTGCTTCCACGGCCTTCTCTGCATCGGCAAGCGCATCATTTGAGATGCTCATATCTCCCAAACTCTTCTGTGGTGTATCGTGATCTGCGTGTGCCGGGGTGTCGACAGACCATTCCGAGGCTGCCGCTGAGGGCTGCGGCTCTGGATTTGCTGAATCGGTGGCCATTGTTGTTTGCGTAGATCGTATTATATCGTTTGATAGCCTTTGCGAAGGGGGTCCGGACTGGATTTATAGGATCGAAGCTCATTGACTTATCCCCGGTCGAAGTGGAGTTAAGCACCACGCTACATATCCGGCCCGTCGATCTGCGACCAAAGGAGTGCCATCCTGGTGCGCGAAAGCCGAGGCCGAAACATCGCGACGAATACTGGGGGGTAAAGGGCGAGAGCGAGGCATGTTTGTTTCTAGCGCTGGGATAGGAGACATGGGGCTACGCAATGCGCCAAAGTTGGAAAGTGTTTGTGATGACTGAAGATGAGATTCAAGGATAACGAGGTTGTCGCCTAACATCTACCCCTGTAAGTTCGGCCCTCGGTCTTAAGGTTTGGGGCCCGTGCATCCGTTACTAACCTAGATGCCGACTCTAGTTCGTCGGCAAGGCTTTTCACAACTACACATCTCGAACCGCCGTCGCATGACTAAGTCAAGCGATGCAACGCTACATCCTCATGCTCGCTTGAAAGACTTACGACGTCATTGGTTTTTCATTGGCCGCCCTTTGCGACGGCTTACTCGCCTTCCGAATATTCCCGTAGCACCGAGACTCGAAATAGAAAGGGCGGCTGCTGCAAATTTCGACTACAATGCGTCGAATACCAGCTCCTTTGCTACCTGCTCTACGTCGTTGCTTCACTGCGGCTCTTGAGATTGCTTATTGAGAGCGCCCGGTTATCTATAGTGTCTACGAAGTGTGTTCCCATCTTCTGGTAGCAACACTGTAATTACTGTTTGCGACAGAGTTTGCCATCAATGCACGGGGACCTGCTCTAATTTTTCGTGTCCGAGATTCTTGACATTCATTTACCTGCCTTTCTTGTAAGGATAGCTCTATCCAACAACTCGACTGGACGCTGTGCTCCTAGGCCGGCTTCTTCGCATCGATACCCCACTCTGTTCATCATGGCCTGAGATCCTCAGTCGTTAGTTTTTTACGGGTCATTGAAGATATGGAACTCCATATCAGCAGATTGAATACATGTTTGCCTGTCGCCTTGTGAACATTTGTAACAAGACTTCGGAGAGATTTCCTTGCACGATCCAACAGGGTTGCGGTTGCCGGCCCTCTCGCTTTGGCATTGGATCGGCGATTTCTGTAGACTTTCAATATGTGACACAGGTGATCGATGAAGCATTCATGTAGGTGGTAAATGTGACAGCCATGCGTGCGTAAGCCAACCCGCTGGTACTCTGATAGCTGTCGAGCGAGGAGGGCCCTCGTAACTCTTATCGGTATTCTGCTTTCGGAGACTTGTTGACGAACGATACAGGGTCACTGAGGTGCAGCGTCATTGGTCGCGGACAGCCCGTCCGAATACACTATGTTCAGCTATACAGGCCATGATGGCGAGTATTTTCATAGTTCAATAAACCATAGGAGCAGGATCGTTTTTGAAGGTTAGTGTCTTCGGTGGGGTTGTCCGCGGCAGAAGGAGAGCGCTCTGCCCGCGCAATCACCCCTAACAACACGTGCGTTTCCACCGTGGCCCCGCCCGGGCAACGACGCTCTCCCTTCGCGTAGCGTTTAGTCTCTCAAATAAGTGCAAAAATAATAGACCTAGAACCCAGCTTGACCGTGATTTGAACATTTGCCATCACCGAATCATGCAATACGATCGTCTCTACCATAAGTGACCCGTGAGAATGCAGAAGTGGACATGATAGTGGCCAAAAAAAAAGATCTGATACTGCCGGGATCCGCTTCGGCTCTGCTCTATTGCACCGTTAGTAACGTGCTTCTCTAGACCAGCACCCTCGTTGGTACCTACTGGTGATGGATTTTGTGTGCAACTCAATATATATACTGATTCTGAATTGGAACCCAGATAAAACAAATAGAGAAGTTCTCTTATATAGATGCTAACCGAGAGGAGTGCGTTGCTGCGGTGTGGTGAATGACTTGTTCTGGCGGGGGATTGGGTTACAAGTGGGGCTCCAGGTGCGGGGGCACACAGCCTTTGCATGGTTTGTTATGAGCTTGGGATTGAGATGGCGGTCGCGTCAGGATGTCTAAAATTATGTTTGCATGAACGGGAAGTATCAAAATCATTACATCGGTTGCTATTCGGCACTGTGCAGCCTTGAAGTACCAAACCAAGCTCTACAATCCATGGAATCGATTCGTCGACGATAGAAGAAGTAAACCCTGCGCAATAATACGCAAGGACAGACAACGGTTCATATACATACGCCCAGACTAATCTATGTCGTACCCTTCAAGGTCCAGAGCCAACGATTCCTCCATCCACTCCCTGCAGCCAGCCCAATCACCCATTCCCAACCAGCCGTCACGCACTTCCTCCACCCATCCATCATATAATCCCTTCATCAGGCTATGCAACGTCTTCCAGAACTCGTACCGCTGCTCTTTCGACCATTCCTGTATCATTTTCTCGTAGTCCTCTGTGTTGCAGGTGTAGCGGGCCGATGACCATTCGCTCGCCTTTGCAACATACTTGCGAAGGTATTCGTGTAGCGGAGAGATTAGATTTTGCACCGGGATACCAAATTGCTCACCGGTGAGATCTAGTACAGTTTTTGTACCCGAGGGTGTCGTAATGAGGAGAACGGAGTGGGTGGTGGTTGGGTTTTTGCCCTCAAGTCGATTTGTAAGGAGGTGGGGAGAGGGTATCACGACCAGCCACTCGACGCGGATGTTTGGATTGAGGATGTGAAGGAGTTTGGTGAGTAGCGGCTTCATCACTAAATTGCCGCTATCGCAGTGGTTGAACATGGCGATCCGTCGGCGGAGATGGGGCGGGACAGTGTCTGGTATTGGGTAGCTGCGACCAAACTGCAAAGGATTCTTCGAGTCGCAACGAAGCTCCCAAACGCCAGTATGCTTCGATATCAAAGCGACACCACTTACTACCTCCTCGTAAGAAGGGTTCTTCCTCCGTCGGCGGCGCGTTTTGAGCGGTTGTGGTCCGGGGTGCGCTTGCTTCTGGTCCAAACATTGGGAGCTGCGATTGTGTGGCATCTCACCAATCCAAGCCATCTCACGAACGGGGTAGGGCTGAGCCTTGGTGACGATGATCTCCCACAGAGCCTGCACGAGGCGGAAAACGCTTATGAGGGCTGTGTCGTAGGTGTGGGCTGGCGGCATGTTGTTATCTGAGGAAGCTTTTCGTCGAAGAGTATTTGCAATTTGAGTGTCCTTCCGATTTTTGAAAGAGTAGTATTGCGGTGAGTGTAGAGGCAAAGAAAAACAACGCTAGCAACGTTGGTGGATGCCTATGCAGTGACAAAGTGTTCCTCCTTCACCAAAGATGTGTCTGCCTCCTTATTGCTGGGCAAACTCCTTATCAAAAGCTTTCAGTACGTGTAGTCCAGCGATGTCAAACCCCATCACAAATTCCATACCAACTTCTCAACCAGATCCTCCTACCGACCCTCTCGCCATGGCAGCGAACTCCCTTCAACAGTTCAATCTCGGTTCGAGCGAGCCTGAGTACTGCGCCCTCAACAAATGCGATAATGTCGCCCTAGACTACCCCTGCGCAGACTGCTCCACCGCGCCCGACCCAGACTTCTCGGGCGATCGGCTCGAAGACGTACGGTACTGCGGCGACACCCACCGTAAACATGATCTTGAGGCCCATAGAAAGACTTGCAGAGACCGCCGGTGGCTGAGAGATGGTAGTCGTATAGGTGAGATGCACTACGAGCTCTTCATCGCCGCGCGCAAGGAGATGTACGAGTGGGTGGTCGTTAAGCAGGATGGCGACGACGTGGTCCGGAAGTACATCGTAAAAGACTGCGACAAACCGGCTTCAGAGCAGTCCTTTTGCGGATCGGAGATCGATCCTGAGAGCAAGCTTTGCGCGCTGAGCGTGAATGGGTGTGTCTACGCTCTGCAGCTAGGCAGCCCCTTTCTCGCTTACATGACCACAGGTATGCGAATAACGCTCGCAGAATGGTACGCAAACAAGCTAATAGAAGTGAACAGGCTCGGACTTTCGACTTAACGAGATCCACGTCAAGCCCAAGCCATCCGCAATCATCGAAGTACGTGCCGAGAATGGCGATCGCATTGCACTCGAAGAGTACTTCCACTCCGAAGTCTGCCTCTCGCCCTCCTTCCATCCCACACAATCCGGCCTCTTCGAAGAAGACGGAATTACACTCGACGCATCTGCCGCCCAACTGGGCTGGTTCGACGAACAAATCGTCCGCACAGAATTCGTGGCCTCCGCCAAGACGACACCGCACCCCGAGAACCGCAAATTGGCCTTTGGCTTTTTCCTCCGTAGACATCAACAACGCCTTATCGAAGAGGACTGGGAAGATTCTGAGCGCAACCATCATATCCGGAAAGAAGCAACGTTCCGCGTAGTCAACAACCTGCTGTTTCTAGAATTGGAGAAGCGAGGCGGCGCGAAGTCAATTCTGGCACTGGAGTACGAGGAGTGGGAGAGCTTCAAGAAGGAGGTCACCGAGAAAGCGAGGAAAGAACTGAAGAAGCTGAGAGAAAAGCTGGACGACATTGACTTCGTAGTCGTGGCTGGTGAAGAGGAGAAGAGGGCGGAGAAGGAGAAACTCGTTGAGGAGCTCGACGGCCACGGATACCAAGAGATGATAAGAGTGTTCGAGGAGGTTTCCTCTTAATCAAGATCTTTATCTTCATCTCGGTGTCTATGGATATAAATTTCTTCGTGGGGGACTTCCAGGCTTGAATTCAAGATGTGACATTTGTTCGTTCGCTGAGTCGAGCATGGCGTCGCACGTACCTAAGTGCCCCCAAATATCTTGTGCGATAGACGAATATGAGAGACAGACAATTTTTTTTCCAGTAAACGTGAGTGCCACAATCATCCAGAAAAGCCGTGATGGTCAGCTTGATTGGGGCTACGCTATGCGACTCGGTCAAGCGTACCACGACAACGAGCGAACATCTGAACATCAGCAATAAGGGGTACAACCTCATCGACGAGAACACAAATCAATTCACGGACATAACGCATACCGAGTGCATGCACCTCTTGGATCACTAGAACAACATGGCGGTGAATGCTATCGAAAGAGTGCACGACGAGTTCCATTTGGTCGTCAACTACACAGCCAACCTTCTTCAGACCCTCCTCATTGACCTTCTGGAACCATCGGAGGAGTGTGATGGTGTCGGCCACCGCATGTCCAAGGCGACTCAACCACTTAATGGATGAAATGCTTAGGTAAGCGCGGAGATCGATGGGCTTTACATTTCTAATTCATACTTGGAGGCGGACATTTTCGATTGGCCATTGGTCCATAGTATGGGTGTGTTTACCACTGGACGTTTGTTCAATACGGTGAGACCCGCGCAAATACTTTCTAGTCGCTTATGGTCGTATACATGAATATACCTTCTTAGGCGTAGATCAAGTTCTGGCGGCATGCTCCCTTGTTATACGAATCAAACTCCTCATAAACAGAAATACCACAATCACGATCACAGGCAGGATTTATTCATGTGAAGCCCAATCGTGAAGTAGAAACCACTGTGGCTACTTAAGCCGATAAATGTGATACCGAACCCTCTAATGAGCCCTATTGTACGAAGCTCGTCCGTCGCCTTGCCCTATCAGATCTGACATTTTTTGTTGTTCTGACACAGAGCTCACCTGAGCCTGGAAAGAACACGCCCCTCAGGGACCATGATCCACCGCCGTGGTATATCGCCGCGATATGTCGTACAAACCCGGTAACGGAGCAGAACGCATTCTTAGAGCTCTTCCGTTGCTTGGTCGAAAGTTCTTCTGCTGTCACCACATTTCCGATCTCCCGATACTTAGCACACGCACGACGCTCGGCCCTTCTCGTTCCGCGTCATCCCCGCCAGCACTATATAAGCTTCCTTCTGCCGCTCATCGCCAATTCCTTGCTCTACTTCTCCTTTGGTTGGGTATCTCTTGTTCTGATTTTTACCTCGCACCAAGCAAAGCCCTGCAAACCCGCAATCACAATGGATCCGGCGTTCGGCGCACAGCGCCAGACAAAGGGCCCTGTCCCAGCCGTTCCTCTCCCCTCGTATGAGCATGAGAGCCCCACGGATGCCTTCAAAGTATACCTGGGCATGTACAATACTCTTGTCAACGAAGGCATCCTCCCCGATCCCTCTCCCCAACACGACCTCGACTGCAACCAAGACCCGCGCAATTCTCCCTCCAAGTTCACGTGTGGACTCTGCTCAACCCACCCCGCCGGCTCTCCCCTTAACAAGTCGTTCTGCTGCAAGACCCGTTATGAGAGGGAGTACGCCGGTCATCGTTCTGAGTGTGAGCAGCGACGAGCTCGCCGGATGATTGTACGATTCTGCGAGATCCTGAATGCAATCATCAAGCAGGAGCGCAATGAACTAGACTCTATCGTTATCCACGGCACCCGCAAACAGGACGAGGATGAAATGGACGAGTCGAATGTTCACGACGATGATACCATCTACGTATCACAGTGCAAGTACCCTAGGTCCGTCTTGCCTCTGTACGGACATGGTGTACATCCAGATCTTGAGCTCCGCGCCAAGTACGCCAACCGCAGCTTCCCAAGCAATGTCATCCTCACGCTCGTCGTCGCCGCATTCCAGAAGGACCTTGATATATCAATTCAGGAGCTGGAGGCCATCCCTGAGGCCTGGCAGCATACGAGGTTTATTTGGGTCGAATGTCAGGACCCCAGCAAGCCGGACCACCACGAAGAGTATCAAAATGATCGGCAAGGTCAAACTGAGTCCACGCTACTTGTACGACTGCGCCGAAACCATGAGGACCTTGTGCCTTTGATGGACGAGTGGCCGGACAAAGGTCTGGTAGTCCGCACGACAGCTGAGCAATACGGAAAGGAGAGTGGCAGCATCGACGTCGCCGACTACAAAGACCTAGCACAAACGCTCTGGTACACAGCACCTTTCGGACAGAGCTGGAGGGACTACTTGAGGGACCGAGAGAAGGCGTGCGGCAAATCCTATTACGCCGAGGCTATCATTATCGGTATCACGGCACTCACTACCGCCCAGGCCGTCATCGAGCAGCTTCATCAGCTCGGTGGCATTAGCCACTTCTTCAATGACGGCACCCCAGAGCAACACATCTCTCGTCGTAACCAAGTAATGCAAGTACTGGGCTCAATGTACGGTGATCAGCGAAAGGAGCAGGACGCCATCTTGCTCCAATATCGAACCGATAGTCAGCGACAGATTCAGATGTTGCTGGCCATGGAGAACAAGCGGAGGATGAACCAGGACGTCGCGTCTTGTTTGGGGGCACTTGCGGAGCACATTCGGGCAGTGATGATTACTGGCTATGCCTACCCGGCTTTGCCCGGTAGTAATCTTGAGGATGAGGAAGTGTCCGAGACGGTGGTATCCGAGACGGAGGAATATGATGAGGATTAGACGGCTTCCATCTCTTCACAAAGGCATAGCCGGACCGCGATACTGTCTTAAAGTTCGGGTTTGACGATGCCCTTCAAGTCGTTTAGACCTCATGGCGTGTTTAGCCTAGTGCGAACTCCACTCGGAATGTGGCTTAGAAGATAGAGCTCAAATTAATTTCCAAAAAGCCTCCAAGATCCCCCTATTTTTCGTATCAAGATTTTGTGATGTATACCAATCCGATTTGTGCTCCTAGCGCTTTCGCGTACGATAAGATTTCAGGTTATGATGAGCTCAATGGACGGCCGTCGCAACTTTGAATCATGCTGTTCGATGCCCGAGCGACGATCACTCAGTTGATGGCTGGAAGAATAGTTATCCAGGACCCGTTGTGTTCAATCGAGATCTGAGGCCAGATGAAGCTAGCTTCTCTCAAGACGTCTCTGGCGGTGCTAGACGGTTCTATGAAAGAGATCGCTTGGTGGTAACTTGTTGTGATCTGTCATTCACCACAGAACTAGTTGTTGGCTGTACAATAGGCATGTGGGGGTGAGCAGATGGTAGAGAGGTGTTTTCACCACTGCAAGAATCGAACTCATCAAGTGCGACACCACCGAGCGAAACCAATCATCACGCCACAACATGACCCAACCGCCAGCGACAAACAAGGGGATTTTCCCATCTTCGCCTACGTGTAGCCGCAAGGGCTGTCATGTCAAGCTCGATCCGAAAGTCGTCACGTTCGCGCACTGCCCGGACTGCCGCTACCGTCCTGGCCGTCACGACAAAGAACCGTATGACGACTGTGTTTACTGCAGCCCTGAGCACCAGCGTGAGGACGTGGAGGAGCATCGCGCCGAATGTGAGCAAAGGAAGAGGGATCGACTTGCCCGCCGCCTAGGCTTCCTCGTCTGCGACTGGTCGCGCGAGATGCGACGCGAGTTCTTCAACAAAGTCGTGACGAACACCGAGCGAATCCACGACCCGGATCTACAGGCGGAAGTGCTAGTCGTCCATATGGAAAACTCCGACCAGCCGCGTGATAAGGTGCCCTGCTTCCCGGCGGAGGTTTCGGAGAAGGATCAGCGCCAGATATGTAACTTCGAACGCTGCGTAACCACCGTTGAGGTGTTTACGCTCGTCCTCGAATATGTGCAAGCTGGTGAGTAAATAGAATTCAAAGCACACCGACCATTGCTAACTGATGGTAGCGTGCAAGATACGTATCAGCGAGGTCGTGGTAGAGCCGCGCATGCACAGTCGCATGCGCGTTGTATTCCACCACCCCGACGGCGGCACAATCGCAAGGGACCATGCTCCCCAGCATGTCTTCTTCCTCGTGCACACCGATCCGGAGTACAACGCGGTTCTCCCAGACTACAACAAGTTCCCTATCCACGGCCACGTCATCGATCCCACGTACGAACAATTTGGCTTCAAGAGCGGCAGCACGGACGCGAGAGAATTTGCAGAGAACAAGGTGAAGAAACTTGTAGGAGTGCATACACTCGGGACGTACTTTAAAAATCGTGAGGAAAAGATGAAGGGGAGTCCACCGAACTGGGCCTCATTTAAGCTGGAAACGGAAACATCGATGGAAGGCGTCACTCTCGATAACGTCATCTGCCAGTCCTTCCGCAAACTTGGAGATTGCTCCCAGTTCTTGGAGAACACCACCGCCACTGAGTTCCACTCTGGTCGTTCAGAGATGAGGGCAGCAGTCCAGGTGGCTTTCAACAAACGAGGTCGTCAACTCGACGCAATTCATCGCTCAGGGAGCCTCAAGACCATCGACCAGAGAGCTTGTGAGCTTGGCATGCTGGTAAATTCGATCATGTTGGAGGGTAGTGACGGACACGCCATCTTCTACGGATATTACTCTAGCCACATGAGAGAAGTGTTTAAAGCTCAGATCGACCAAGCAGAGGATGACAGTCCCGACCTCGAAGAGTCCAAGACCGATAAATCCGAGAACGATAAATCATAATCTCGGCACGGGTTCCAGTATTGGAGGAAAACCACCAATCTGGTTTGTAGGTATGTTGCCTCGGACCGCGGGCCGAGAGTACCATACCGATGGCTTTCATTGATATCGGAGGTGCTGGCATGCGGATACAAAGTCAAGGGCTATATCGCTAGCATACGCTGACACCGATACTGGCCCCAAATTGAGATACCGAAACAATAATCTGCGCGCGTTCGATGTTTGCCGTAATGATAATGATTGCGAAAGTCTTATGCTCTTGGCGTGAATGTATGTGCACGTGACAAAGGTTGGCTGATGTTCCGCGTTTTGCAGACGGCATGCTCCCAGAAGAGAGAGATAAGATCCTGTCATACTTTCGTAGAAAGCTGGGACGTGGATATGGTGGTCTGCTTGCCGCTCTAGTGGTCTCGTGAAGGACTTGCGAGGTCACTGGCCCGCGTGGTTTGCTGCAGCACGCAAACATCCGAATTGACCATGATAATTGTTTCTCCCCCCAATACGCTCACTAAAAACAAAGCGTCTCCAGGCGGGATTGAACTCCGTCCTTCCGCAGGAAAAAATAGCAAAAAGGGAAACCCCCGATGGAGTTTTTAACCAGCTGTACACTGTCAGCTTTGTCCGAAGACGAAAGATCTTGCAGGGTTTAAATTATATATAGGACTTACTATGAGAGGACGTCAATTGGTAGTGTTGGAGCCACGAATATCGAAGCGGTAACAAGAGTGCGTGCGGATACGTCGTCCACCTCTGGCAGTGAAGGCCTTAGTGACTCGACATTGACACTGCCCTCGAACACCTACATATGTTCCGCACATTTGTTTACATCTTTGAGAAAAGACCCTTTCTAATGTGCGAGATGCCTTTCTCGAGTTCGATGAGCCGATTTTGATTGGCCGTTTGGGGCGGAGACTCGTTCCACGATCTCGGGCATTCACCGCGCATCGCGACCAGGTGGACAGGACACCCAACACGACACCCCGCTTTCTGCTCAACTCCAATGGCAGAAGCTCTCTACTCTAACTCTTGCATATGCATAGCCAGCATGGACGGCCGCCGACACGGCCACGATCAGGTTTTTCAAGCGCTCGTTCGCACGTTGTAAGGGGGTCACGCGGCGATTTCGGAACCTGCGCATCCACTTGCTCATGCTCTTTCTGAAGAGGAGCGGGAGCTCAAGATGTAAGTACTGCCTTCTCCGCGCCGCCCGTTCGCTGTGCTGACCGCGCCGCCGCCAGGGCTGAGGGATACACACTCGGCGTCCACCGCAAACAGCACCCCGACACGCGACTATGCCGGCAGAAGACCTACCAGCGCCACATGCTATTGATTATCACCGATTATCTCGTGGATGGCGGGGCATCATAGCTGCGTCTAAATGCGAGCTCCGTCGCCGCACTTAGCACATCGACTTTAGTACCGCGACGCGCGACAGTACCGAGGAGTACAGCACGATGAGGACCGTCGAATGGAGCCAAGAGATCTCGCAAAATCCATCGTGAGTAGCCTTGTTGGGGGCGTCGCTCGAAGGGCTCTCCTAGGGCGTGCAGCTTCTCCGTCGGCATAATCCCCTCTACGGCGCGCCGGCGCAGGACACGGAAGGGCACCAGCAATACCGAGAAGCACACTGAAAGAGCCTGAGTGCGCGCCGCAGCAACGACATCGATGTCGGGGATTGCTCATACGCCATAACGGCCGCGGGCGACATAGACACCATGGCCCATGGCTAATTACCAGACGGCACCCTCAGAAAGCAATGCGTACAGCCAAGGAGCATCTGCGTAAAGGATTAGGCAGTGACATGCGTGCATTTGCGTCAGAATGTTTGCTATATCCGCTACCCGACGGGCATGCGTCGCAGTGCATCAACTACACCCAACTTTTGACCGACATGGCCAGGAACATCGAGTAAAGACAGCGACATCCAAGGATAGCGTGGTTCAATAACAAGGCGATGGCGATGCGAGGAAGGGACGGACAATGTCCTGCTCGCAAGAATTGCACCCTGGAGCGCGCAATCTGGCATCGCGAGGCATCGCGAGGCACCTACATCGGCGCCGACTGTTCTTCATGGCGCCATACGGGTGAGTCGATCATATCACACGCACCTACCACAATCCGGACTTTACTGACACTCTTCACCCCGCGTAGATAGATTCCGAAGTAAGCGCCTTCAGTTGGACCAGGCGAACCTGCGACAGCCGCTTCTATGCTACCTCATCTCGCGACCTTGGCGGAAATGGCGCCACAGATTAGGCATGGCAACAACCTCGGACACGGTCAGGCAGATAGAGGCGCCAGAGCGACCGATCCGCGAGTTTGCGCATGTCGCAACATCGAGCCGAAACGACGGAGGAAAACATCGACCTTGGGCTTAGTCGGAAGGGCAGGACTCCAAATTGGCAGAGGATAACATGGCTGATTCAAGCCCCTGGATACGAGCGACATCGCAGAATACCTCCGCTGACTTTTCTTCTCAGACTTGACCGGCGGACGTCACTGTATCCACCGATGGCGTTGCTCCCGGAGCGTCGTTCGATACCGACCGCAGCACTCCTAGCCTCATTGAAACGAACTGGCGAAGTCGATGTTACACGCCGATGGAGCCACAGCAACCCGAGCGAGACAATGTAAACCAGCGGACGAACAACCTCCAGAGCTCGTGTCGCCTGTCATATACCGATGGCAGGGGCAATTCGGGGTTTTTGCCGACACACCTAGAACCCGGGTTGAATCGACAGCACAGGAGACAATGTTTGCTCGACCGGCCCCTCTATCCGACATTTGAACCTCTGAGAAGGCGACAGTGCAGGCGCTCTCGCAGGGGTCGCCAACGATGATAATGTAAACCACACGAATGGTTAGGACAACAGACTTTCGGATAGGAGGATGGCATAACCCAGCCGTGGTGTAGAGGTATAAGTGGGTTTGACGGTAGGACACCGCTAGGCCGAAGAACCGAATACCGTGGCGGATGGGATGCACTTGCTTCCTTGGGGAAGCGGCGGCTGATACCATCACTCATGGTTTTGAGGCGGTTTTATGTCGGAGCGAGCGGGACGGTGCGTATATTGGGAATGACGCTGTTGAGCGACATGCTTGCTGACGTTCCTGATAGATCAATGGGCAGGTACGAGTTATGCTGCAGCTCCGCGTGATACCTGGACGGCTATGGGGAGCATCGGGGTCGATTCGGTGTCTTGCGCTCTTGCGGCTGCTAAGTCATCCTTGCTCTTCCTGCACTTGCAACCTGCCATATGACGAGAGCGCATGGCTGACGAGTATAGGTAGAAGCCCATCCCGCAAAATGGCGTAGCAGATCTTGCTCTTGGCGACGTAGAAACGACACCTCGACTCCTGAAATAGACACCTCTTCATTCCTACGCAGGCGTGGAAGGCTCGGAAAAGCTCAGCGGTTGTGTCGCAATCGCGTTCATACCCATCTTCGAACTAATCTTGAACGAGACCGGGCACCTTTTGGGCACTTGATGGCGTCGCGAAGGTCTGAAGGACAGATGCTCTGCGTCTGCGGAAGATTCCATGGGAAGGGTACGCACAAGTCCTTCGACAGTGGAGACAAAAGCCACCCAGTGGCACATCACCTTTAGCCCACTGCTGGACATTTTCATTCGTCCTGAACGACAGTGTCAATGCAGTCTCGGCGGATGGCTAGGCAAGAGTTCTTGCACTTCGCTTCGAAATCGGCCGGTGGTCCATCCTATGGAACCCTTGAAATCGGTACTGACAGTATTGTCGTCCTTATGCTGCCATCTTATGGAAAAAGAAAAAAAGTCCAGTCCAGATTCGAGCTCTTCGATGAAGTGGGTCCAAACTCAATAAGCGATCGACCACGCTTCTTGTTTTGAGGCCGATTCTCCAAAGGTTTGTTCTGACGACTTCCACGGGCTTTCGGCTTGGGAGATCTGTCCCAATGTCAAATGGAGGAGAATGGTACACACGTGCCGTTCCTCGTGAGGATAGCGACAAGTCGAAACAATCGAAATCGCAATCCTCGACGAATATCCGGAAGGTTGCTGATCAGAACTAGCCGTTCCGACGCTCCATGTCGGGTTGATACCTTGGACAACAAGAGTTAATATCATCGATACGCTTGCTGGTATGCGAGTTGAATGAGAATTCAAAAGGCGACATCTCAAACATCCCATACGGGAACCTCAACACCTCACACCCACCAATCATCTCGCCCCCTTCAAGCCCCATATCGCACCACAAGAAGCAACAGGTCCGTACCCCTTCCTAGGGCCGCCCAACCTCGATGCTAGCGTAATCTCGTATCATATCGCCGCCTCCACACAACACAACTCGCAACCCATGGCTCGCCTTTACCGTGACCCACACAAGAACTACTTACACCACACACGTCTCAAATAGCATTCGGCGTAAACCCCGGACCACACCAGGTGCCAACTCCATGCTTCTGCCACTACAGCGCGACATGGAGTCTGAGATGTGGCCGGTCTGAGCGTGGCTATCGGTGGACCTTGACATGGAGAGAGGGAAGATCGGTGCCAGACTGAGGTCGTTGCTTCCGCGAGAAGGGTGGGTAGGCTCTTGTTGACGGGAATGGAAGAAGAAGGGGATTGCGAACGACCGATGGGTTGTTCGGCAAGAGAGAGATCATGCGAAGAAATGGGAGAGTAGGGGAAGACTGACTTAGCTGGTTTTGGTGACTTGATCTCAGAATCCTTCAAGACCGATCCAAGCCAGGCGAGCTCCGGGCAGGCTTCCACTTCTGGTGCCATAGCAAGCGTGTGTCCATCCAGACCCGGAGAGGTAATTTGATCCAGCACTCCGGGCATTGATCCGCTCTTGGAGAAGGTTGGTTTTTCCCCGGATGTTGTCAAATGTTATGAGCTAATATAGCACGTGCAGCAGACCCGTTGGCGAATGTTGACACGCAGTGCATCTTATAACCGCAGAGCGAGAGTCGAGCCAGCGCGGAATCCACCTACCGATCGCACGATATTGCTGGTGACGTAGTACAGCTGGCGGGATGCAAATGTCCGATAAGAATTTGACGAGAAACGAAGGCGCAAGATGCCAAATACATTCCGCATTTGGCTGACGCTGACGAAGGATGAATGGGTGAATGATACCATTGCACATGGCATCGCGAAAGGACAAGTGCGGCGTAAAACAACATGAAAGACAGTAAGGCTAACGCTGTGCTAGAAACAGAAATCCGGTGCTGATAAACTCACTCTTGAGGTTGGTGCGAAATGAGAAGTGAAGGAAGACTTCATACTTGGCCTCATGATCTTGACCGCGGCTAATGCTCCACAGAGCTGGGTATCAAGTCATCTCAACTCGAGGAGGAGTGTAAGGTTCGGATCTTCTGTCCGGAAAATAGGGCTAAGAAGCATCGTTGACCTTGTGTTGACGATCGGCAAAATCATGGACGCTCAAGCCTTCGCAGACAGCATGATGAGGATGTACATTGTCCGGGAATGAGCAAGAGTGCGTCGAAATCTGGACCATTATTGCGTTAGCGACTCATATGGGGGTATGCTCCTGCAAAGCCAGACGGACATGTTCGTGGTCATAGCTGGATCGTATGCCGCTCGAAAGGTACCAATTCCTAGCGCTTGCAGTTCGGAACCAAATATTGCGGATGCGTAAAACGGCGAATCTGCACCGCGGCCAATGTCGACCTTCTCAAGTGTTGGTAGAGCGCCAACTGTCGGAAATGTCGAATCCCGCTGCAGATCAAACCGTCTACGGAGTGAGACAAAGACCCCGTCTACCTCGACAGAGCTAAGGTTCATAGCTGGAGCTTGGGAAGAAAGACCCTGACGAATGAAGGCATGAACGGGTCGGCGCCGAAACGAAAGATTGTCGACGTCGCGTGCACATGCCCTAGGTTGGGGATTGTCGCATCTCGCTTCCAGCACGAGTCCTTACTCTGCACATCCGCGTCAGGCCCTGATTATTTGAAAGCCAATCTCGTTGTATATGCCAGAGCGGCGGCAACAATTGCTGGGATGAGGCCACGCCATCGAGTATCGTCGCTGCCGGCACTAACCTGCAGCTATTGCCCCGGCCGGTGGCATGCCATGTCCGGAAACCCTCCTCCCTGGGGCATAAAGCCGACCAGCTTATCTTTGCGACCGACTATCCGCAACATGCGGGTCCTCCTCAAATCCTTTGTACTATGCTCGTGGGTGGCCGCATGAAGCCATTGTGTGCGCCGTCCCGTACGGGGGTGCCGCATGACTGCAGGCCGAAGTCGACTTTGGGCGGGCGTTATCTGGTACCTATTGTCGATCGTATCACTCTCAAGAGGTGAACATGATTTTGCGATTTCGAACGATGTGGGAGGTCCTGCTGTGGCGCAGAAGATTTCCGATGCCGCGGGTTTGACCTCCACTGAACACTCGAGTTGCAAGCACTCCGCCGCCCGCAGGGCCTTCGCGGTCATGCCGCAAAAGCCGACGTTCTGTATACATGTCCAAGAGGGAGCTCGACTGTGCTGTACTTGTGGCCTGCGAGTGGCTTGTTATTGTAAAATATGGCTGTCGCGTCAGAATTGTTGCGTAGCCAAGGCGGGATGGCGAGGTCGAGTACGCCGGCATGCGTCGCTTACCTGCATCAATCGTAGGACAAGCCGATCGAAGCATGGAGAATGCTACTGCTGCGAGACTCTGCTAGGGTATTAAGCTCGTCGATGGGTGTTGGGACGTTGTCGTCGCCGGCAGACGCAGCGCCGACGCCGCCTCCATTACCGGTGAGTCGCCGGCATTGCCGCTGATTGCGGGACATGAACGAGCCAATGCAGGCGATATTGCTCTGCATCGTTCCTGGATGTCGGCGCGGGTGGTCGTTGTTGGTAGTGGACTTGGTGAGGAGGAGAGCGGGGAGATGTTTTGGTGTTGAGCCCACAGAGGGGTCCGATCCGCACTCTACCAGCACCAGACCACCCCAACGCCAGTCTTCCCGTGAGCACAAGGATAGCGGCGACATACCTAAGATGACTGCATCCCCAACAACCAGCGCTGAGCGATGCACCGCCCTTTTCGACTGCCCGTCTACCTAGTTGCGAGAGCGCTGCGGCAAAGCGGGGAGCAAGCCGAGCGCAGACACGACGCGCATATGGCGGCCGCTACCACCCTCAGGAGGTTACGCTGAGAGCGCGAAGCCTCAGGAGACCTGCGACACGTAGTTGCAGCCATCTCCCAGGTACTAGGTGGCTTGCGTCGATGGTAATGGCTGTGGTGGCGATTGAAGCGCGTTGGGGGAGGGAGGGCGTTGGGGTAGAGCGGGGAAGCGACCGCAACACGCTGCTGCGACGGCGCTACCGGACATGCAGATGGCAGCAGCAGGTCCATCGGCATCAACTCCACCAAAATTCCACAAAACCAGCGGCTGAGCAATTCTCTCGGCGCCAATACGGCCCACTCGGGAGTTGTATATCTCCGCGAGAGCGTTCAGCGGCAGCAGGTCTTTCATCACGAATCTAGAGCCTTTGTTTTCGATCTCACGAGCGTCACCGAAAAGTGATCTAACACCATCTGCAATCAATACTCCTTTCCCGAATGCTTGAGCATCTCAGTAGCACACGGGCCATCCGAAGAGAATTTCTGGAACAGCTCAAACAGCAAGATAATATTGAACAGCATCAATGCGAGAGTGTGATTGTTCTTCGCCAGCACTATCGAATCGCGGTCACCATTCGCATTGATCAAGGCGTAGTATGCTGCTAAGCAAATCGCATCTATACGATCAAGACTCAAGCTTGTACACAGTACTGGAGGAGCGCAACGCATCCTCGACACGAAAGCGAGAACGAAAGCGAGACCGAGATCGACCGAGATCGATTAATGGAATGAAACTCGAACAATGTGCATTCAAAGACTCGATAACAATAGATCAAATCTACAACATTAGAAGGGATGCCCCATATCAACGATGACACTCCATTATTCGGTCGCGACAACTTGATCTCAACTTTATCAGCTATGCCTTTCCGGACAGGCGTTTCTTACGGCAAAACACTATAGATTCACGACAAGCGAGGCGAGGTCAAAGAACCGGGACAAAAATGGATCCATATGCCAAATTTATAAAAGAGGGATTTGGGATATTTGTTTGAGCGCATGCTCGTGGTCGGATGCAAAGAGGAGGCTGACCCCTATGTTTAGTAAGCAATCGATGATCACGAATCTGGACATGCAGATGAGCTTTTCATAGAAAGCGAACCGACTGTGAGGTCTTGCTGGACTAACAAAATGTGCGCCTTTAGCTTCACATGTGTCAAACAGTGCTAAGACGAATCTCCCAACCGTGCTTTCTTTAAGGAAAGCGCTGTTGCAGTCCTTAGCCATTCTCGTCGATCAACGAAGCGCCCGCCACCGTCCTCGCCACATAGCTGATTCTCGCCAAGCCGAGTGACCACCGTGATCACCGAATTTCTGCTTTCACTTGCAGAGTGCGGCTGTCAGCACGTCCCAACGTCACGTGCACTCGCATTCACCTCCACAACAGGCAACCGCGACAAACAGCCAGACTATGCAGCCTGGTGAAAATACCTCAAACGCGCTAATCTTCCGACCCCCGCACAATGGTGACTGAGACGTCGACGTCGATGGCGAGTCTCGCTTACGTCATTAGTTCACATCTATGTGTCACACACGTCGACCTTGCCCCGTAATTGCACTCTCTGGGCCTTCCCTGCGACAAACACCGCGACAGTAGTAGAAACTTGCGAATGTCCTCCTCAATCTATTGTAAAGACGCTGCATCGAGCGTGGTGCCCGCGTTAGCGCGGCCCGAGGTAAGAGAGACATGCAAATCCGCCTCACTCCATCGCCGAAACGCCATATCCGGCGCATCTCCCGCGGTGAGCGAGGGTGAAGTGTGAGATATGTGCTAATCGGCGGACCTTCGACCTACCCTCCAGAGTATATAACCTGATTTTTACCTCCCCATCTCCCTCCAACCCCAGACTCCCGTCACCAGCCTCTCATTCCCCCAATGTCTTCTCTCAAATCATCCCAACACCGGCGTACCCACCATGGAGCTTGATGCGGATCCAATCACTCAAATATGTCTCCCCAACACCGAAGCGCATCTCCTAGGACGACATTCCAGAAGACCGATCACTTTCAGCCATCACACTCAACCCCGCCCAACTGATTGCGGGGTTTTTTGGCTGCGCCGCGGGGTGGTGAGTATTCTCATGTCCCACATGCCATCACCTCGAGCATTGCAACCAGCTTTCATGTTTTAGACGATGTCGAAATATACTCGGCATACGCCCGAAAACTTGCGCGCGCCCACTTCTTCAGATATGGTCAGCTGGACTAAACAGTCCGCGAACTGGATTTTGGAAAAATACACGACTCAGGCGAGGTCCGATGTATGAATCACAACAAGAAGTCGGAAATCCTAAAATATCCAGAATCAGCTTTTTGATCACAGTCGTGGTGTTGTATGAGGTCTAGGTGATACATAGAGTGATGAAGTAAATGAGGAACTAAATTTTTCGTTGTAAATACATACTCCAGCAAGCTTATAGATAATGATGTGAGCGGGGGCGTCATCTATCTACAGGGGCACGTGTTAGGTAACGTGATAATCGACCCGAACATTCGACGCGAAGTCTGCACGCACGATATTCGATACGCGTCAGATCAATTCGAAGTTACGGGAGTGTCAGAGCAAGAGTGAACTGCCCCTGAAGCGACCTGGAAGAAGTTTGACGATGCGTACCAGGCTCAGATTCAGGCCGCCATGCACAAGATCCAGGAAGACCGCCTACTGGAAGTGAAGGCAAGCTCTGGAGCACCCCCATAGCCATCATATCAAATCGACCTGTCAGAGGCATGCTTGCATTGTTCAACACTTCCATGATGTGGAGAAAGAAACCATCAGCCAATTCGTTCGACAGTCATGAGTTCATGGACGCTGCCGCAGCACGCGCTTCGAAGCAACTCATGTATTTCCAAATGACGAACGAGGCGAAGTAGTTATTCTAGGAGAAGACGCTGCGCAATACTGAGGGTGCAATTCAGTGGCTCTATCCTTTCCGTGAACTCGCGAGTCTAAAGCAAGTGACATGGCCTCTTTCGAACCACACGTCTGCTGACTTACATAGGGGAATTTTCACTCGCCATGATCACAAGCATCTCGAAACGATTTGGATGTTGCTCTCAGGGCAGTACGCCGATACCCTCTATATTCGATTTATTAGCATACATCTTCCGGAGCACATAACCAACCCGAGGATGAGCGAAGTCAAAGTCCGGTGGAGCTCGAAGTTCATCCTGGATCACGACTATTACCGCTGCGATGTAACTGACTTCAACGAAGTCGTTGTGGAGAACCTTCTCGTGCGCGTGGGCGGGATGGTGATTGTGCCGATACCTAACGGTGGTTCATCAGTGCAAGCAGCGCGTAGTGGGGCGAGAGATGGCGGAATTGCCTTTCATGGAGCGGCGAGGCGTTTGCCGGCGAATCTATTAGACTGTATAAAAGGGAAAGAATACCGAGGTGACTACACTTATTGGACTTCAATTACTAGGTACCAAGTTCATAAACGTATGCCGATTGCATGCCGCAGCATTGTATCGCTCACACGCTTTCCAACGCAGAATGGACACAATGTTGTGTATGCCTTATCCAGAATCTCTGCTCGCGTAGATCGTCGGCTTGTGCTGTTTGTATGAAGTGCGGGCTTGGACCTCGACAATGCGGCACGTCGAGGTCTTATTTTAACAGCTGCCCGAATCCATGACTACGCAAGCCAGACCCTGGTAGGCTCGCTCGAGTTATTTTCCGTCAAGATATGCCTTGACTTGCTGATCCAATGCAGCCTCCAATTCCTTCAACAACGTCTCGCGGTCGCTACCTGAAAGTTCGTGCAGGTTAGACCACGCCAGCTTTCTATTCGTCCACTTGGTTTCCTCGCTGACAATCGCCTGCTCGACTGCGTTCTTGAGACCTGGTAGCCGGTCCTCTTCTTTCTCCAGCCGAGTAATGATATGCTTCTCATTACTAGACGGGCCGGGGAAGATGTCCCACAAGTGGGTTTCTACATAGTCCTTCTTGGTGAAGAACCATCCTTCGATGCCAAACTGATCGCCAGTGACGTCAACTACAAAGCAGGATTTGTCCTTGCAGATTACTTGCATCATGTCGTGGTCGTATATCGGGATCTCCGTCGAAGCATCACGTTCGGAGGAATAAAGAACATAACCGGGTAATATGTTCTTGCGCCACCAGCAGACCTGGGTGACGTCTTCGTCGTCTTGTACTTTTAAAATGATGTCCATCCATTTGGCGAGACTGAATAGGGGTGATACTTGCCTTGTAGTACCGCCCGGACCTTGCTGATTAGGCAATAAATCACCTTCTGACACATCCTGTGCATGATCGCAGCGCGCCAGAGTTTTGCCTCGACAGTATTCTTGCAATTACTTGCCAGCAGCTTGGGTTGCTTCACGAGCTCGTACCACTCCTGACCTTCAATTTCGTTATACTTCCACGACTTCTTAAGGCCTTCGGGCTTTCGAGACTGGATGCTCGCAATGACCAGGGGTGACACGGCTTGGACGCCTTCGGCAATGCCCAAGGCTGCTGCTCGGAAGGGCTCCAACCTGGCCTGTAGTCGACTAAATAGTTCAGGTTGAGGCGCGGCAGCCACCTCGGAAGTGCTGGATGTGTCGACCATTGCGATTCATGTGCGGGTCCGGTTTGGCGAGTTCGCGGGCAGTCGGACTTGTAAAGTTGGATCTGGAGCAGGATATAATTACGTTCTCGCGCAAAGAGCGCGTCAATATATCCCGCACGCTCATCGTGGTGACAAAATTGGTCTTCGTGGTGGTGACCGAAATGGCCTGTTGGCCCTGAATTCATCGTCGAGTGTTGCGGTTCTGGTGAAACATTTCTTGAGAAGACTCGGAATGATCCCCTCGTGGGTGTGAAAGCAGTCGATGGAAATATTTCCAGAGGTATTTGTATGTAATGGTGAAAGATTGTTTCGGCGCTTCGTCGGCCATGCTGCGATCTGCGCAGTAGACGCCCGGTACTGTCATGGCTCGCAGAGTTGTGACATTTCATCACGCTTCAGACCACCAGTCGTTCCCTGGCAGCCAACCATGAGAAAAGCCAGCTGCGCGTTCGTGGCATTGTAAAGCGTTTGAAAGCCAGATACACCATGTCTTCCTCGACTCACGGCTGGTTGGTATCCTAGTCGTATTTTAACTTGATGTGAGTAGAGACGCCCACTAACCGACTGAACAAAGCCGAGCGTACAGCCTTGGTCAAAGAAGAGCCGGTGTTGATTTGGCCCATTGAGTTAATTACTTGACATGTACTTGGAAAAATCTTAATACCCCATACCATTTAAGGAAGGGAGGCGAAGGGATTAGACCTGCGGATCGAAGTACTTACGTTGGGTCTCCGCCTACTCAAGGCCGGAATCATGCAGAGATGATATCAGTGGATCTACGCAATGTCTTTCCGATCATAGTTCCTCGCCGTATATCTTACAAAAGTCGCTAGTCCTACTCGAATCTTTAGTCTCGGTCGAGATGGCGGTCTCATGCGACATCAGAGGTACTTTGCCGGTCAATGTTTCGTAGAACATTCGAGAGTGATCGAGGGGAACTTGCTGATTATGGCCGCGATGGTGTTGGACTTGCCGCCATTGGATGCAACCCACCAATTCCGCCCATTACATGTGTAGTCCAAATGATACTACTCATAGCAATGACCCTTCCAGACGAAGCAAAGTCATCGGAGGTCACCGCCCCAGTGGCCAATGGCGTGCTGCAGGTGAAGCGCAAAGATAAGCTGAGTTGCAGTAGCAGCAATGTAATGGTTCGGGGGGTACGTGTACTCGGGATTGTAGGAGCTGGAGACGCCGAAGTCGGGGTTGCGCCGCCCGTCCTTCAAGCAGCCTGCCTCGCGGCCATTGTAGCGGTCCTCAAATCCATAGCGCCGATGCTCGTGATTTTGGTTGCGCGTCCTATCCTCGTAACGGTGGCCGCGGCGGGGCGTATCGCGGCCCCACGACCTATTCTCATAATCCTGCTCACAACAATGTTGATAAGCGGTGTCAATCTTGAATCTTTGGCCGAAGTCCTCGAGTTGTTAACTTGTTGCGCCATCTTCCAATGTTGCGAAGGCACAGTTGATATGCCATTGATGATCGCGCTAGTCATGTACTTCCACGCGCGCGGATATGGATTGCGGCCTTTTGGCCGTGTTGAATGGTTTGCGGACTCGTATCCTGAATGCGGGGGGTGGTGTCTGGAGGAAGGTGCGTCTAGCACGATATGATTCATGCTGGAGGTTGTGAGAAAACACCCTCAGGGTTGCTGATGCAGAGGCGCGATTAGAGAACGCACGGTAACTTTTGAGGGGAGGGTTCTGGGAGGATCTTGGGAGCGTCACCTCTACAAGCTAGTCCGATTCGGTCACACTGCAAGACCATAGCAACAGTCACAAACTGCCGCCTGCCAAACGTTTTCCTCCATTGTCTCAGAAGGATTATCAGAAACAACTATCCCATCACGACCTTCTATTTCGTCATCCAATCTGCGCGCAATTCATCCCTTTCTCCTCAGAAATCTCACCTAAAAGCCCATCATGGGTCAGATACTCTCGATCTTCAAAAGATGCATACCCGCAACTCGACGCAAAGATACACCGGAAGCAGTCATCCGCCGACACACCGAGGACTTCGCTCGCTTTTGGCTGGCATGGTGCAAGATTTCGTACCAAGCCTCCAGAGAGGTGGTCATTGAGGCGCGTTGACGTAATACCGCAGAGGTTGTGGCTCACCCGGCTTTCCGAGGATTAAAGGACGTTCCGTTCTACCATCTGAGCTATGCTACTGGTGGTGGGAAGCGCTCACATCCGACCATCTCGAGCCTACTGTTCTGGGCGGCACTCACCGACAACAGCTGTGTAGATAGCGTGTATGTAATGCTAGAGAAGGTCGAGGCCCGCTTGATCTCTCTCAGAGAAGTAGAGGAAGTTCAGTGGATGAGCGCGAAGATTCGGCCGCGTCTTATCGTACACGGGTGCCAGGATCTCACCGGGTTGGTCTTGCCCAACCACGACTTCATGCGCATCAAGCTACGCAGTGGTAAAGCCGTTGTATTGGACCTGTCCGGCTGGCAGTTGGGCTTCAAGGATTGGGTCTATACTTGGGAAGACTACGAAAATAAATACCTTGCCGAGCGAGATCCGCAACCATTGGAACGTGACGAAGAGAGCGCTCGCCACCTTCGTGTTCTGCAGAGTTCCCCGGAAGCCCTGAATCTGAATCATGGCCGATCTCAACTTCGGAAAATGACCGACAAGCAGCTGAAGATGTTTGGAAGCAAGGTCGATCTCCATGCTCGACGCTTTACCGACTAACATGGAGCAAACATGGAGCAAAGAATCAAACCGTAAGCCAATCTTGTAAGATCTGTTTCAAACGGAGAGCAAACATGCTAACTCTTCATAAAGAACAATCCTAGACCTCAGCCGCTCCGTCAAAAGTCTTCGTGAACGTACATCATCCAGACAATTGGGCATAGCGAAGCCAATATGACACCACGTCCTCTGCTTGGCCTATCCAAAGCCGCCGCGAATCGGCGCCGCAACCACCAAATCCCTCGCAAGCGACCGACGCAGATCCCTCTCCTAAGATCCCAACACCATGGCATTAGCAGCCCAAATTCTCCGTCAGTTCCGAAGAGAAGTCCTGGTAGGCCCCCAAAGAGAAAGTTTGACTCGCAGCCCCTTCAAACACGTGGCGAGACCCGCAACACTGTCGCCGGAAGCAACAGCAATCCTACCATCCGCCGTATCACCGCATCTCGCCGTAAACCCACCGACCCCTCCGTCCTCGAATACAAGATACAATGGGATACAAGCTGGGAGAACGCGTCTGCCGTCAAGGGTGCAGCGGTACAGGATTGGCAGGACGCGCTCGACGATAAAGAGACGTTCACATTCAAGGCACAAGACGGAGGGAAGTGGACTGTATTAAAGGATTCGCATGAACGAGAGAACGATAGTGAGGATTTGCAGTGGGAGATGTGGCTCTCGATTCGTCGCAACGTTATCGAGGAGGCAAATAAGGATGGGTTTGCTGGGCTTCTGGAGCTGGACTTTATCTTCGCTAACGACGGAGAGGAGATGAAGGCGCTTGTCGAGGCGGAGAAGAATGGCTTACCACAGCCGACTTCTGCTCTGATGGTGCTCCAAACAGCATGGCAAGATCACTCACAAAGCTCTCAACTCCGGGGGACCGAGATGCTCTATGGCGACGTCAAAATTCTCTTCATCGCCCAACTCGACCCGGCGTGCAACGTCGACAGCGGTTCCTCGGCCGAAATGTACCGACCTGCCCTCACTATTGCCGATATAGTTCGCCACATCCACGCCGGCCCGTTCAATGATCTCGACGAACAAGCCTTCAATCAGTCCGACGGCACATGCACGTACGAGAACTTCATACTCTGGCGCAAAGTGACAAAACATCTCATCCGACAAGCGCCCTTCATATTCAGGACAGGGACATGGATGCAGCTCTTCGCTCTTCTACTTCTTGGATCGGAGATATTCGAGGCCGAGCTCGCGGCTGTCGGTATCGAAGTGCAGGATGACTGGTGCATGCGCGCTAGGGAATACGCGATGCACATGTACTATGATCGGATCGTCGACGACAGACCGATCCATGATATTCAAGAGACCTTCCTGTCCTTGCGAGACTTCTTTCGCAATCTGGGACCAAACAAAGATCATGAAGGAGAGGAACAGCATGTAGCATCCGCTCTATTGACGCATGAGTATGCAGGAATATCTTCTGAGCGCAAACCTGGACCTTCGCTGGATACCATATATTGCTACCCTCCAAGCCCTGATATTGCGCCGATTCAAAATCAGGATGCCTATCTCCCGACGGGTGCAGATACATCTTACATTTCGAGAGACCCTGAGCCCGGGCTCGATCACAGATCCCGGGGAACACTTATCTCTCCATCTCATGCAGTGTCCTGCTATCAATCAAGCCAAGGTAGAATCAAAGATGAGGATACCTACTCTCCGATGGATACAGATACGGATCAGGTTTAGCGTTGAGTGCTCGGCTTGATAATTGGGAAGTGAGAGACTGCGACCGGCAGTATGAATAGGTTTACTTGTAACGTATGGGAACATCGGAAGACGCAGCTCTCGTTGTGGAGTATGGGGGTGGAGGGGTTTTTGTAAGGTTTCGTAAAGTTTTAGATAGATGCCTTTTACATCGTTGCTGGGATGTGTTTGCCTTCGTTATCCTGCTCAAAGCTTTGCCTCAAATGTGACGTTAGGAACTTTAAGCCTACGAACGGAGCATAATCTTATGACCAATGTAACCAAATCATGCCGTCTACAACGATCCCTTCGCTCTATCTTGCTCAATCATACAACATAGCTGATTCAATGTAAACTATATAGTTCAATCGTTTCGCTCATTTAACTTGATATGTTACGGTCTACTACCCATGTTTTCATGAAAAAACAGATCAATTACCCAGTGCGTAGATGCTGATCGTCGGAGTGGCTACTGTTTCAGTCATGGTCAAGCATGGGGGGCTATATTCCAGATATATTTGTATGCTTATAGCATCACCGTTTGAGACCATGGAATCATAAAGAGAGGATTCTACCCACGAACGGTCAATAGGTAGCACGCCGCCCAAGAAGCGGAGGTGAGCAGTCACTGACCAGCACCTTCACACGGTGACCCCACCTAGCAACGCACTGCCGCCTATATACCCCTCCCACAGTCCAATTTCAACGACCTTGCAAATATTCTATGATCAGTATATGTATTTAATTGCGGACGAATCCCCTCACCGCTGGTGCGCTGGGCGTTGGGCCACTATTCGCGGTTAGGTAGAGTAGATAGTCTAGATAGTCTAGGTAGTTGGCAGCTGGCAGTTTGTGTTCTTTACTAACAAGTGTACAGGTAGAGATGTAGTCCCGCGGGGGCGAACTCTTTTTGCTAGTGTTCACGGTAATTCCATCACTTTTGAGAAGGGGGGTGGGTTCAAGTCCCACTCGAGGAGTCCTTGTAGGCAGTGTTTCTTTTGGCAACTGTTTCTTTTATTGCACGAGAGTGTGGGGGGAGTGACAGGCGAGGGGGGCACGTCATAGGAAGTGAAGTCTGTTGGGGCAACGGGACGCGTTTCGGGCGTGGCGGGCGCGCAGGAACATCAACATCATACCCGAGAACGTAGAATTGCTATTTTACTCGAATCGAGACACCTCTACCTTCATACCACCCTTATCGACACTCTCCTTCAGCTCCTGATCCTCCATTAATGGCGTACACATCACTGTCTCTAGCTGCGTTACCGCCGTCTCGCTGCGCAGGCTCTTCCGCAGCCTCTCCGCGACTCCGCCCCATTTCTCCCAGACAACATCCAAAGCCGCGTCTTCTTCAACTCTCTCCCCCTCTATATCACCCCAAGTATCTAGATACGCGAAGAACTCGTCCGCCAGCGTAACATCATCTTCGCTAGCAGCCGTCCTCCACTCGCCTCCAGGACTTCCTCGATCCCTAATCCCCATCGCCGTTTGAAGCAATCCCACCATCTGCTCGCAAACATGGTACCGCCGTCCGGGCGTATAATCGTAGATATCGCCGTAATCCACCAGTGTTACCGCCGGTAGGCCCTCCGCTGCCACGTCCGACCGCAGAATCACGTTCCCGCCCAACTTTAAATCACGATGGCACAAGCCATGGCCGAACAGAAAGCGCTCAGCGCGGCACACCTCGACGAAGAGATGGAATATGAGGAAGGGCGGCAGCACCCCGCCGTCGTATCTGGAGAGGAGTTGCTGGACGGTCCCGCCGGGCACGAGGTCCATTACGTACCAGGCCTGTCCCTGGTGGAAGTCGCGGACGCGTACGAGCGGAGGAATTACAGAGTTCTCTGGGGCCGGCAGCTGTTTTATTCGCTCGAGAAGTCGTAGGGAGACGGTGCCGCGCTGGTCTGGAGCTACCACCTTGAGGGCAACGAGCGAGGCGCGAGAATCAGCGGCGGAAACGGAACTGCTGCCTTTTCGAGGAAGAGCAAGAAATACCGTGCCGTCTTTGCCTTTGCCCATGGTGGTGATAGGCATGTACTGATCGAGCGCAGTCTGGGGTACGAGTGGTTTCGACATTGGTACCATATTGGCCAGGAGAATATGTGAGACTGCTAAAGGTTGGGTCGGGGAAGTAACACTTCGATATAGCTCTTGCGCAGAAATGCTATCTTACCCTAGAAAGCTGCATGGAAGTCTGATTAATATGTAGGCAGGTGTCGAAACGTGGAAGCGAAAAACTTCATTTTCGCTGACCAGCCCGAGAACCAAGGTTCGTCTGATATGTCTCATAAAATACACGAGCGCACCGCATTCAACATACCAACTTCGTCAAACAAATTTAAATACTACCAGATAGACCAGTGTCTTGGGCGAAAGATCAATGGTTGAGCTCAGCAACACTCGAAACGAACCTGTGCCTCCGCCTCATACTTCTTTCGTAATCCTACCTCAAATCTAAAAGGAAATCTGCAGAAAGCTCCCTTCATGATGATGACACTGTCCACCATGCTTCCCGCGGTGTTCTCCCCTCGGAGGCAGTTAGTCCCTCCCCACCTCATCATGTTGACAACTCCCCTCTCCGCCTTCCGAACCTGCATGTATGCTCGCCCCCATCTCGCCCACCAGATCTACGTTCGCATGATTCGACTATGTACAGCGCAGATTCACTAGTATAAGATGGAAATGGTGCAGGATGGCTTGCCTGATCTGTCAATGCAGTAATTGACATGCATGCGCAACTCGTGTGTTTCGCGTGCAACGGCACTCTACATTTCGACTCGTAGTAGTCCAGATCGAGCTGGTGTTGAATGGTGTTGAGGCAGGAGGTGATGAAGCATGTCGACGGAGCGGTTCAAGCCAAGAGTGTCGATGATACTAGAGGCGGCATGGATGGTGGATTGAACTGTCCGAACCGATGCGCCCACACCAAGTCGATGCACCGGCTATACCACAGTAGGTTAGATCAGAGTGCTGGAATCTTTAAGGCTTCGTGAGCTCTCTCCACGTTGAACTTGTGTGCAACGGTGGTTTGATAAATGGTCTGGATATTCTAAGCATCTATATTTGTCCACTTCTGATGTCGTTTCGAATTGTGAAGTAGGCCATGAGAACACTGCTTTTCTATACAACCGAACTGAGATCGATATGGATGCTAAAGGTTGTCAAGTGTAATCACTTGCCCGTTTTGGTAACAAGTTTGCCGAAAATGTCATGCACGAGAGGCGTGTGATCGCACACCTTTATCCTTATGCCTAAGCAGCAGTGCCCTTCATCACGAAGAATCAAGGATCTGTCTCCTAATCCTCCTTGAGAACGAAATTGAAGGAAACACGAGCGGTTCGATAATCGTCAAAGATTGGAACAGTTTCCTGGGTGGCGTTTCGGGTATAATTTCGTGATGAGCAGCATTGCCGCTATAGCCGCGATCGATGAGGGTTGTAGGTTGGGCTGACCAATTAGATGATGATTGTCCACTCTAAGTCCTACACGTTACGAATGATCCGGTACGGTGGTGGAGGTAATCACGATGTCACGTTTTCTCGTGTTCTTGACCTAATCGAATACGGCCTGCCCCGCTCTCCTTCTTACTTTCCACCAATCATAGGACCCGAGCGCACTACCCATGTACGCCCTGCGTGTGCCTTCGTACTACGCTTATCCTCCGCGTTATCGCGTTGAAAAGACCTCCATTCACTCCTCATCGTCGCCGTCAGAAAACTCTCTAAAGACCCCACCTCAAGTTCAACTAGCAAGACACGATGGCAGCCGAACAGGACACCGTAAAGATAACGGCTCGCTGCCTTTGCAATGCAAACATCTTCACGAGTGAAGTGCCAAAGTCGGAATTGCCGCTTCCCGCGTACGTATGGCACTCGACCACGCGTCAATCCTGCTCTACACACCTCGATCTCCCAGTACCCCCTGAGCCTGGTTCGAATGAACAGCATGAGGACGAGGCGTAACCTTGAGGGCTTTCCGGTTTCAGAACGATCTGCTAACAACTCATATAGGTACGCCTGCCACTGCGACACCTGTCGCCGCACCACTGGCAACGTCTACTATATCGACGCCTCCTGGCCCGCCCCACGCTCCAGCGTCGACATCTCCGCCCTCAAGGTCTACCACTTCGGACCCAGCTGCGACCTCAGCTTTTGCGGCACGTGTTCCACGCCCCTCTTTACCTCCAACCCCAAGGACCCCGACCAAAGCCTGGGCGTCTTCACCGGAACGCTCGACAACATCCCCGAGGACCTGATCAAGATTGTCGAACACATCTTCGTGGGCGATACGAAGGATGGCGGGGCAAGTATGTGGATGCGCAGCGTGAATGCCGATGGCGAGGAGGCGAAGAGATTCACGGAGCGCAGTCAAGACGGAACTGTGGATCCGTTGCCGATTGGATGGCCGGCAAACGAGACGATGACGGGGTTCGAGACGTGGAAGGACGATACTGTGCGCATTCTGTGCAAATGCGAGGGCGTCGATCTGCTTTGGCACAAAGGTAACTACGAAGGCAAGAAGAAAGAAGAGCTGCCCTGGTTCATCGATCCAACCACACACAAGTCTCTGGCCGGGTTCTGCTCGTGCGACTCCTGCCGCCTCTTCAGCGGCGTGGACTTGTGCAACTGGACTTACGGTGAATTGAAGTACATATCCTTTCCTACCTCAGGAACACCGAACGACAAGCCCTTCCCGAGCAACACCTCCGATCTCAAAGCCCTGGTTGACGTCAAAGATCCCTCCATCGGCACGCTTGCATACTACGCTTCATCCCCGGATGTTCAGCGTTACTTCTGCGGCAGCTGCTCAGCCTCCATCTTCTACGCTGTCGACGACCGCCTGGAAATCGTTGACGTTGCGATCGGGGTGCTGCGGGCCTCTGATGGTGCGAGGGCTGAAGGGTTCCTGTCTTGGGCTCTGGGCGTGATTGGGCATATTGTTGATTCCAAGGGAGGGTGGCGTTATGGTTTGCTGGAGAGGGTTACGAAGGAGATGGAAGAGTGGCGGATTGAGAGAGGGTATCCGAAGTGCTGGCGTAGGGTGGAGCGTGAGGAGGCTGCGAAGAAAGTTTAGGTTGACGCGATCTCCCCGGGTATTGAAGTAGTCATAGTTCCACATACGACTTCGCCGTAGAAGCGTGACATTAGGGGGTCTAGTGCGATACATTTTGTTCGAGACCCCTCTAGATGAGAGTGGCAGATAGCGAGTTCGCAAATAATCGTAAGAATGGAAAGAATGCATGTTCAAATTATTACGAGTCTATCTCCGCTAAAGGTCCTGCTCATTCCTTGCCCGACGTTGAGATCACGCCTGTCAGCATAATCGCATCATCCACCAAATTATTCAGCTGGTTGAATTGTCCCTGCAGCCACATATCCAACACAACCTGATCCTGACTGGTGAACGACTTCCTCTCCGGCGGAAGCACTTTTGTGCACTCCTTTAGGTCGTTGATGTTATTCACACCCAGAAGCGAAAGACGAGTATACGCTTTCGCCCAATCCTGCACCAAATTAGTACAAACCACCGCAATACTCAACACAATCAAGACTTACCGCATTCCAATGCGCCTGCCCTCCAACAAACGCCTGCCACTCGTCCTTTGTCCTGGAATCTTTGCTCAGCGCAATGTCCGACGCAAACTTGAGTACCCTGGGTGGAGGGCTTCCCGTCGTCTGCCCGTAGAAAGCTACATCCCAGACACCAGGCGTAGAATCTTGCGGATCTCCATCTCTGGCGGTATTGACAAAGTGCTGCTGACTAGTTGTGTGCGCACCCACCAGGGCGACCAGGTCATGTGGATCGATTGTCTTTGCTTGGAAGAGCTTGATAAGTTTATCGGCGGAGTCGTTCACACCAGGCAGCAGGCCCGTAGCGCCAGCCTTTGCATTGTCCTTGCGTCCGACGAAGGTGCGAACGCGCGGACCGAGGGGGCAGACAACAGTGGCGACGTTGGCGCCGAATTGGATAAGATCCGCCATCGACACTCCGTACTTGTTGTACTTGTTGTACCAGGCCTTCGTCGCATCTGCAATAGCCTCCAAGCCATCGTTTTCGACGCGATCGATCTCGTTGGTGAGCAGGATGCTACCATCAGCACCGCCAGAAGAACTCGTATTAGTCCAGACAGCAGCATCATGGAAGCCCAACCGAACCGCGCCTCTTGCGAACTTCGTGCAGCGACCGGAAGTCCCGTTGAACTTTGCCGTCATCTCGTAGGATATCCATTTCCATACGCAGCAAAGGTCGGCTTTGCACGCGGCGCTGTCGACGGTGCCGGGAGGGATGGAGGTGTCGATCGTAGCTGATTGAGCGTCCTTTTGGTCGAGGATAATGGCTTTGATGTCTTTGCCAATGGCAGTGAGTTGGGAGTCTTTCAGTGTTTTGAGATCTCCGATGAGTTGCTTAGACTCTGCGCGAGCGGCTTTCGCAGCGCGTTTCACTTCGTTCATTGTATCTCCCATGCCTGGGTAGGCGAGAGTAGCGGGGAGGGCGGAAAGGAGAGCATAGCTGATGAGAGTGGGGGTCTTCATGGTGAATGCTCCAAGCGAAGGGAAAGAAGCCAAAGAGGCTGGAGTACGAAGGAGAGACGTATGCGTTGAGCTCGATGAATCAAAGAGACAGAAGAAAACTCCGACCTACTTATACAGCCCCAATTTAAAAAGTCGCGATAGAGCGCCGAGTGTGTGCTACGGTCTAGAGGGTACCATTTCTTCAGGTGGATCAGAGGTTGAGCGGTAATTGCCTCCACGATGGTCTGGAAACGAGAAGATAGATGAATACGATGCTGCAGGAGCGCGCCTCGTCCCCAAGAATAGTTTTTCAGTGGTTTCTGGCCGTCCTTCCGGGACCCACAGGCACGTAGTGGGTATTGTGAGACTCGGTGGGAAGTCGTAGCTGACGGCCAAGAAGTCGAATAGCAGTACGACGATTGGTCCCGGCCCTCCTAGGCACAGCTACTGACTACATGAGCTGCAGGACCGTGTTCTTCGATACGTACTTTTATATTGCTTTGCAGCAACCACCCTAGACTGGAAGGTGTGGCAGACGGACCAGTGGCGAAGGATGGCTTAGCAATGCCAAGGGAGAGCGACTGTTGGTACAAGAACTCTTGATGTTCGATGCGCTGTACATAGGTCTCGAAACTGGTAGTCGGAGTGGACAACATCGTGGAGTCGTCCCTGTTAGCTCACTGGATAGTCCGCGTGTAGTGTAAATGACATCGAGTCGGAGCGCACCGTTATGGCCGAACTGAACACTGCTGCATGTAATATACGGAGCCTTGTCCTCGAAGCACCGGAGGGTTATTCTTAGGCAGTCGTGGGATGTGGTTCCTACAGATGCGGCATATAGCCATTAGTCTAATATCAAGCCGTGCTAGATGCACAGATTTATATTACGCAGTCAGCCTCAAAAAACAACCACCGCAAGAGTCGTACTGCGATAAGCTGGAAGCAACTGTTTAACCGGATAACGCGAGACGTGGCGGACGCATCTTGCGAGCCTCGGGATGCAGGCTGCGAATATATCCATACGAGAAGGAACCCGGGTGAAAATGGTTCTATGAATGCCGGCAACCCGGATCGAGCGCTCGGCATCCAGAATGGCGGGCTGCAGTATGGGCAGGTAAGCATGCATGTCGCACAAATGCTATCTCGTGTTGAATCACACCATCCGGCAGGTGTGCAAAACGTTAAGTCGTTAGTTGAAAGAACACGGCACTGAGATCTCGCGACCTGGCGCCTTGGTGGCAAGGGGCTAGCACAGAGCTCCGTACTCAGGATAGGAGATTCGTCTAGACTGTGCCTGAACCCATGGTGTTTTGGAAAGGTGATGTTCTAGACAATCAAAATGCCGTACTCGCTAACAGGATCCGGGTCCTATTTCGGCGAGCTCTGACCGGGTCAATATAGGTAAAGCGCCCGAAACATCTCTTCGCGCTGGGCGAGTGTGGCTAAACGTTTCGGGGAGATGGACGTGAAATTGCGACCATTACTCGTAGAACTGGTTCGGAACTCGTGATGTGTTGCGGGATGGTAGACAGGGTTGAGATGGAAAGGTGAAGAGAATCTGATCCCAGACCTGGTAACGTTAGGAATACAGCACTCACGTCAGCCACGCTAGATCCCCAATCCGGTTAGCGTCTAGCTCCGCGCTTTCGAACCAACGCATACTAATTCACACCATCCTATGGACACACCGAATTCGGCTATGAGAGGAACCGTGAAACTCAGCAACTTAAATATCACCTGTTAGGGTAAATCAGACCTTCTTCATCATGAACTCCTCAACTTCTCTTCGCCGCCGTCTCCCCAGCGCGAGCATCGCATGCCACTTTCGCACCTCCAACACCATCCTGCCAATGCAACCGTAACATCTCCATAGATAAAACCCCTGTCTTGCCGTTACGTCCCCAATCCTTGGGCCCAAACTCCACAGAATCGCACTGAACAGCGTAGCCACGATAAGGAAGAAGGGTGTTACGATGGCGATGTTGCACACATCGCCACTATAGCGGCGGTTAAATGCATTGTCTTGTTAGCGCCAGGAGGGCACAGAGCTGAGCGAAGGAGTCGAGTTAGTGATAAGACTAGGGAGGGAGGCAGGGTTACTGCAAAGAGAGCTCCCTTCCCCTACGACTCACTTCCGCCTCCCACTCACAATCTCTGCCATATCACTGCCTCCCCACCCATTATCCCCAAAATGACAAGTAGGGATCATTCATGGAGGAAGTGGAAGAAGTAGAGAAGGTATCCGGTCATACGCAGTGTAAGGCAACAAAGTAACATCCTGTGTAGGAAAATGACTGGGAAGGCTAGGTCCCATATGCTGGTACTCGGGAAAGGCTCAGATGGATAGTTAGTAGAGTAGGGATCCCGATCAACAGTAGTTGCGCGAAAAGACGGGGTACAGAATCGCTCTCTACAAAGTTTATCAAAAATTGGCTTTGTACATGTTGAGATATAACAGATCACCCAATGTCCCGCTTTTACGACACGTCTTCCCCGACCTTGGAGTGAAGGTAGGGTAGTAGTAAGTGATGAAGCTGAAGATGTACACTGAAATGTAAAGTAGAAGGAAAGCCATCCACGAATCGCGCACTCCAAACCAGACGCCTCCGGACCCCCTGCGCAGGGACGCTACTGCTCGACGACGCAAGCTAAGGGTGTTGACCAATTGCCAAGTTAGTGAGAAGTAGTTTCTCGTCTCTCGTAAAGTTTGTCAAAATACTGATATACTGTGAATACCGATCTGGTGACTGTGTTCACGGAGTGCCTCCACGCGAGCCCGTGCCCAACGGAAGTGACTGATTGCTTTCTCGTTGCGAAGGCGAATATGACAGAGCACACCATCAACCAAATTGCAGATGCCATCGAGGCGGCAATTTGTATTAGGTACTAAACTGTGACACCAACAAATTGCGACATTTAGAAGTTTACACTGATCTCCTTGTTGTCCCAGTTCTCTCACTTTGGCTACTTCACCGAAAGATGGGCACTTGCTTCACCCGACCCGTCCGCTCCGACCAAGCACTTTGAAACTAAAACACCTCGCGCTCTCTCGACCATCGTCGCGCCCATTCGACCTTGAAATCCACTCACAATGGCCCCCAAAAAGAGAACCAAAGGAAAGAAGTCCAGAGCAACGAGGCATCAATCCAAGAAGCAGTCTGTTGCGCATCAACAAGCTCGCACCACGCACCAAACCCGCAGCGCTACCGCTCAACCAATCCCACACCAAGCACCCAGCAGCCGCACCATCTCCCCAGATCCACCAGTATTATATACTCCGCCTCCCCCACTCCCACGACCACAAGTCACCACTGGCGCTCCATCACCTCCTTCTCACCTCTTCCGCACAATTCGACTGCTCTCTGGCTGCGATTTCAGAGCAACGTGGCTATGTCTCCGGCGGAAGGTGGAAAGGACGCTTGATCATGGTGCCCGGAATAGGAGTGCTGGCGGGGGTAGCGTAGCGGAGGGTCTGTACCGCTCGTTGAGGAGTAAGAAGGCATCTGTACTTCAAGATCGGGAGCTGCAAATGCTGCCGCAGCTGTTCATCGTCAAGACGAAGAAGAACCCCGCTGCTCTACGACACGAGTCCGAAATCTTGGATGACCTCCGGCATTTGAATGACGGCAAGAGCAGCGAAGGTCTGATCGAGTCACTGATTCTCAGGGCACAATTCACTCGAGAACCGGACACATCCTGGCTAGCTCTACAGCCTATCTTCTCCTGCACGCTCCAACAGTTCGGCATGCGATGCGTCGATACAAGTGAGTCTGTACCATCCTGGTTCTTCTGGCACATATTCTTGTGTTTGGTGGATGGACTGGAGTTCGTGCACGCCAAAGGCATTACGCACGGTGATATCAGCACCGCGAACATCATGCTGAATCCGTACCCACCACAATCCAAGCATCGCTTCCGCGACTACCCCAACGTCGTCTTGATCGACTTTGAGAAAGCCAACAAGTGGACAGAAGAAGGTGCAGCCGTAGACGTGTGGAGCATGTTGCTGGTCGTTCGGCAGGTCGCACGAGCCTGGAGCGACTGGGGCCAGGTACGGCAATATGTTGCTGCCGGCACCTCGAACAGCGATCCAGTCGCGGTTTTCGAGCGCGAGGTGGAGAATCTGCCATACGGGTCCTCCATACAAGATGTCAAGGAGCGATGGTCCAAGATGGCGGTAGTAGAGCGAGAAAAGGGGCCGCCGCGGGTGCCAGCTTCACTTGTGCGCAAAGCGCATGATGATCTCGCCAGGGAGGAAGAGATACGAGGCGCGTGCAAAGTGGTGCTGAATAAGTTCGGTAGCAAGCTGGATGGGTTTCGCTGGTTGATCGGGGGCAAGGTGGAACTCATCAGGGCGGAGAAGGAAGCCACCATGCTTGCGGTAGACACAGCCACACAGCTAGAGGGAGGCACTATCGTACCGATGGAAGAGGAAACTGCCGCACTCGTAGAGGAAACCAATGCCTTGCGAGTGGAGAATTATGCTACGCCAGCGGGCGAGTATGCCGCGCAAGCCAGGGATGATGCCAAAGAAGCGGGGAATGACATGCAAGTGGGACAAGACGACATGCAAATGGAAAAGGAAATGGGTAACCAGGTGGATGTGAATTGAATGGGCCGATAGCACGTCTTGCTCGCAGGCGTCGACTTGGAAAGACACATGACGGTCGTTGGCAGACAGGCCTTGGATGACAAGCCTCGTCTTAGCTTTCTGCTATTTACGTGGCTTGGGAAGCCATGCAACATGCATGTATAGTGTATAGAATGCTTCAAAAAAAAACCTACCCCTCATAGCCATTCTCTCGGCACCGCCCTCTCTGACCACGACCTCTCTCCTTCCCATGCTAGCCAGTCCGATTTTGTCGTCGGCAAAAGCCCCATAGCATTGACTTTCCAGATTCCCAACGCCAGCATCATCATGTTTGTGAGGATATATGTGAGCTTGACACCGATGAGACGAGTCGAGGTTCCGGGGGTGTCGAAGAGGGCGAACGTTTTCTGGAGGTTGAGAACGGCCATGACGGGGGTCTTGAAGAGCGAGAAAACCATGAAGATGGAGAAGATTTGCAGCGTGTTGCCGGTCATGTACATTCCTAGACTAATCAGCATAGGTATAGGGTAGAGGAACAGGAAGGCGCACCGATGGCGTTCATGGGCAGCTGCTTCACCGGGGCAATGGCCACCTCCCAGGCTTTCTTCATCTTGAGCGTGTCCATCTCCTCCGACGTCGGCGCCTTTCGTACCGACTGCTTGGACGATATGGCGCGCTCCTTCTTCGTGAGGGAAGCCGTGTAGCCCGGCGGATCGGGGATGGACGAGTTCTTCGGCTTCGAGGACTGCGGGGAGTTGAGGTCGACGACCCATTGCGGGGGCGGCGGGGGCTGGGCGGACATGGCGAGTTCGGGAGATGCAGACGCGTATGTTGGTAGAAGCTGTTCGAATGATGGTCCGTGATATCTCGGCCGGCGATGTCGTGGTGTTGAGCGCGGTCAGGCCCACTGCGCGGTAGTAGGCTTGGCGGCCGCACGCACCAGGCGTCTCCCACGCCTCCCGGAACAGTGCGTGCATGTCCGCAAATGTCCAATTCACCTCCGCCGCGCCCAAATCTCGTCGCTACTTCTCTCCGCAAGGCTCCTTCTCGCCCACGACATGCGCAACTCGAAACCGTCCGACTGAGGCGTGTTACCATCCCTCCCGCCGAATTCCCCCACCGAGAGGTCAGCGGGACAAGAGAGCCACTGTGCTACTACTGGGCGCATGCATATTGGGACAGCACAGCCAACGGCCGACACGAGATAGCTAGCCTAATCGCCCACCATGAGCACAGGCGGCCAGGATGCGAAGCTCTTTGCGCGGGTACGTCCCCTCCTCGTTTCCCCCGCTCAGCACCAATTCACTCTTCCCTCTACACATTCTGTGGCACTGCTTCGGACGAGCACTCCGTTGCTCCGTTATGATGCGCCATGTTCCTCCCCTACGCCTTCGACCGCTTCGACACAGCGCGCTCACAGTATCTGCGTTCCCCACAGGGCAAAGTCGCTGAGCTACGCCTCGAGCTCAACAGCGGCGGCAAGAAGGACAAGAACTTCTCCGCGAAGAAGACGGCCCTCAAGAAGATTGTCGCCAACATGACCATGAGCAACAACGACATGGTGGCCTTGTTTCCAGACATCGTGGGCTGCATGCACATCCCGAGCTTGGAGATCAAGAAGATGTGCTTCCTGTATCTGGTCAACTACGCCAGGATAAAACCCGACATCGCCCTCAAGGCCCTCCCCATCATCCAAGAGGACCTGCACGACAACAACCCCCTCGTGCGCGCCCTCGCCCTCCGCACCATGTCCTACGTCCACGTCCGCGAATACGTCGAGGCCACCGTGCCGCATCTCAAGAACCTCCTCCGCGACAACGACCCCTACGTGCGCAAGACGGCTGCCTTCTGCGTCGCGAAGCTGTACGATCATGATAGACACATGGTGGAAGCATCGGATCTGATAGACCGGCTCAATGGCATGCTGAGGGACGAGAACCCCACTGTGGTGTCGAGCGCTTTGGCAGCCTTGATGGACATCTGGGAGCGATCCGAGAACATCAAGCTCACCATCGACTACGCAAGCGCCTCCAAGATCGTCTCGATCCTTCCCGACTGCTCGGAATGGGGTCAGACGTACATTCTGGAGGCAATGATGAACTACGTCCCGCAGGACACGGCAGAAGCCGCACTGTTGGCGGAACGAATATCCCCACGTCTCTCGCACTCGAACTCAGCCGTGGTTCTGACCTGCATCCGGGTTATTCTCTACCTAATGAACTACATCTCGGACCAGAAAGTCATATTGTCATTATGTAACAAGCTCTCCCCGCCCCTCGTCACACTCCTCTCCAAGGGACCAGAGATTCAGTACCTAGCCCTTCGAAACGCTCTCCTCATCCTGCAACGACGGCCAGAAGTACTCCGAAACGACATTCGCGTTTTCTTTTGCAAATACAACGATCCCATCTACGTTAAGGTTACTAAGCTAGAACTCATCTTCATGCTAGCCACAGAGAAGAACATCAAGGAGGTATTGACAGAACTGGCTGAGTAGGACATTTCTATCATGGCCCTGATAATAGCGCTAACATCATGCAGATACGCAACCGAAATCGACGTCGACTTTGTTCGCAAGTCTGTCCGCGCAATTGGCAAACTTGCCATAAAGATTCCACCAGCGAGTCAGCTCTGCATATCCACGCTCCTCAATCTCGTTAGCACCAAGGTGTCCTACATTGTCCAGGAAGCGACGGTGGTGATTCGCAACATCTTCAGGAAGTACCCTAATCAATACGAGTCAATCATCTCGACCCTGTGCGAGAATCTCGATTCGTTGGACGAGCCCGAAGCGAAGGCGGCCATGATTTGGGTCATCGGCCAGTATGCCGACAGGATCGAAGACAGCGACGTGCTCTTAGACGACTTTCTGGACGCGTTTCGGGAAGAGACGCACGAGGTGCAGCTAGCACTGCTCACAGCAACAGTCAAGTTATTCATTCAACGCCCCACCCGCGGCTCCACTCTCGTTCCCAAGGTGCTCAAGTGGGCCACCGAGGAAACCGATAATCCAGATCTGCGTGACAGGGGTTACATGTACTGGCGGTTGCTGTCATCCGCCCCAGAAGAGGCCAAGAAGGTCGTCATGGGCGAGAAACCGCCCATCACAGCCGAAGAGTCAGAGAAGCTCGACCCTGGAACACTAGAGGAAATGTGTCTGAACGTTGGCACGCTAGCAACGGTCTACCTCAAACCCGTGAATCAGGTGTTCCGCTCGGCGCGACCTAAGAAGCTGCAGGAATCACCTGCATTGCAGCGCCATGAGCTGCCTACTGTCAAAGCTGCGCAGGTGTTACGCGAACGTGCAATTGCTGAACGGTCGAGACTCGACACCAATGGAAGTGGTCCATCAAGCCCAACAAATGGAGGTAATCTCTCGGCCGCTGTCAGCGAGGCTGATGTCTACTTCGCTGGCGTGGGGCGTCAAAGTACGTTTGGCGGGAGCCCGATCGTGGCGGAGCAAAATGCTCTGGGTGGGGGGTGGGTGGTCAATCAGAATGCGCCGCAAGAGGCGATGATGAGCCCTGGGGGAGCCGATAATAACCAAGATTTCCTGCTTCTATGAGGGATGCAGCAGACGGCGGGCTGCCTTGAAGCGGTTTGCGTAGCCTAGACCGACAATGGCGAATACGACGCGCAGTATCGAGGGAGCCTCGTTCGCAGTGTGGCTGTTGTTCCCGCGTAGGAATGGTACGATCAATACCTTATGCAATAACGGCAATCCCTCCGATTTGATGCAAGATATCGTTGATCACGAATTATAGAGCTTTCGAAATGGCACGATAGGGCACCTAGATGTCTCCAACGTCGTCCCATGCAAATTTCAATGTACCATATCCGCTACGTTGGCGTCGTACCGTCATATTGGCGCGCTTTGTCTCGCCGCCTCTACCCCGACAGCCATGTCCTCCAACATGCAAGTAATGGATGCGCCACCTCTTCAGCTCCTGTTTTAACTCGAGGCACCTGTTTCCAATGTCGTCCCATGCAATCTGCGATGGACCATACTCACTACGCCGGCGCCTGTAGCGCGCAAACACGCCATACCAAGTAGACAGCGCCCCGCTCCCAGCAGTAGCCGCAGTCACAAGGCATGCAGGTGTCTTGAAGGCGTCGGCCGATTGTCCAGTCAATTGTGCAGTTTGCTGTCATGGGGCACCAACGTGCGACGGTACGGGCATGGCGGACTGCGGGGTGATGGGAAGCTTGGACCCTGCAACTGCAGGGGTGGACTGAGGAGCGCGTTTGGGGAGCTGGGGATCGCTGCGGTGACGTACGTTTAAATGGAGCCTGATTGCGCGTGTTTGGGTGAGAGTGTGCTCACTGTGTTCTCCTGTGCTTCTTCCACCACCACCACACTCCCCCTTTGCAGTCTTTGGGTTTGGCTTTGGCTTTTGACGTACAGTCCCGCCGTGAGATCTTGAGAACTTCGCTACTTCAGCAACGCGAGAAGACGAGCAAGATGCCTGAGAACGGAGCTTCATCTAGTGGCAGCGGCTGTAAGTACACACCTATAGCCCGCATCATCGCAGGCCTCTGTTTCCCCGTCTCTAGCAGCACGCTGACACCATGATCCAGTCAACCTCTTCGCCCGCCGTGAAGAGCACTCCACCCAACAGCTCATCCTCCTCCGCATCACCACCCTCGTAACCTACATCATCTTCCTCATCACCGCAATCTACTACACCTTCCGCGCACCGTCCCCCGACAACCATCACAACCACACCATCTGGGGCAACAACACCGCCTCCCCCTTTGCCCAGAACAGCGTCATAACCTCCATCTACTGGATCGTCCTGCTCGCACTGCAACTCGTCTACGCTTGGTCGTTGTACTCGGCCAACAGTGTCTATGTCACCGCTGCAGCAAACATTGGCGCGCATTACATTGCCTCCAACCTCTTGCTCTTCGGCTTCATCCACCTCTGGACGCGGAGCCACTTTTGGCTTGCCGAACTCCTGCTTATCGTCAACTTCTTCAATCTGAGCTTCGCGTATTTCAGGCACAGTACCACACCGCGGTTGATCCACATCGGCACTGTTTCTGGGCCGCTGGCATGGAACTTCGTGGCGCTTTACTGGGTTGGTGCGCGCGCGGTAACCACACATGACCACCTCGCCGCCAGAATCGTAGGCAACGTCTTCATCTGGGGGATCTTCGCTTACGGCGCGTTTTTCCTCGTCGCTTTCAAAGACTACACTATCGGCTTTGAGCTTAGTGTTCTCGCCTTCTGTAAGTTTACATCTTCATTTGGGGTCAGGTGTTGGAATGGAAGCTAATTATGTGAATAGCCACGGCTGTCGGCCAGTTCCTCACCAAGCTGCCCATTCTGCAACTCCAATGGATCTTCGCCTTTACCATCGGCGGCCTCCTCTTCGTCCTCTCCCTCGCCGTCGGCGCTCCCGGCCTCCTCGGTCGCGATCCCTTCCCGCGCGGGGAAATCGTCTCCGAAGATCGCGAGCGCGCTCCGTTGCTTGCGGATGAGTAGGTTTGTGAAAAGCGTGGATTTAGCAACCTTCTCTACCCACTTGGTTTCTCTTCTGAACCTAAAATCAGCTTTCCTTGTTCAATCACGTCTTGTTCTGGAGTTCTCCATCATGTATGTAAATTGGTGCTAATTGGAGTCGATGTAGCCGTGTTGAAAGCTTTTCTTTGCTCTGGGGTAGCATTCGTTCGCTCTTTGTCGCTGATGCGGGGAGTGAGGCAACGAGCCGGAGTAGCTCGTATTATGAGCGGCCGTTGCTGTATCGGGATGATCCTTTGGTGTATGAGGAGTAGCGCGTTGGGTGGGCGCTTTGTGGGGTCTTTGCCAGTGATTGGGTAGGTAGGGTGGTAGCTTTTGTAGCGAAAACACCGTTTGTTACCATGTTCTATCCTTGAAGTGCAGTCAGGCGCCTCAGTGTGTGTGGTACTTCGTACTGGACTTACAGGATGTCTTGGATTTACAAAGTATCTGAGATGTTACAAATGCGTCGAAGTATCTCCTAAATATTATGCAAAACTCATACAGAAGGTTTTCAGCAGGGACGTCGTAAAAGTTTCAGTAGGTATCTCGAAATTACACAACGCGTCCGAGATAACGAATCCCATTCATCGCGCCGCATGGTATTTATTCTATGTAAACTCCATGCAAACGGCACGCAGCGTGTAATGTTTTCATACCCGACCCCTTTCGATATTCAGAATCCCGACGCAAGTAATCGCACAAGTCCTTCAAGTCGTCCACCATGAGTCTACCCATACATCGTCACGTATCCTAGCGCAAAAGCACCTCAGTAGATCTTCCTCAAAAGCGCGCGGACAAACCCCTCCCTCTTCGCCTCCTCTCGTGGAAACGGACGCCGCATAGTGTACTCGCGGAAGTGGGCAAAGCTCGCGAATTTGAGCAGAGGCGCGACACCACGGCGATGATCGATGAGGTTGACGATGTTGACCATGACCTGGCGCGAGCCCAGCGCCTTTGCACCAGTTAGCACGGCATTCGACATTCCACTGATTACGCACAGCAGCGCTACGAGTACCACGACATACCTGTTTGCACTGCTTGATACTACCCGGCACGTTCCCCAACCCCACCTCTTCACACAACGCCTGCCACTTATCCAGCTTGCTCGTATCCGTGCCCCAGAGGCTGTCGAACTCGAACAAGATAGCTGCGGTGCGCTCCTTGGCTGCTTCGGCCTTGCTCCATTGCTTGAACTTGGCGAGGCTCTTGAACTGCGTGTCGAATTTGGCCTTTGGGTTGGGCGTGAAGCCGGCGAATTGGTCGAAGTAGCTGTGTTCGGAGGTGGGTGGCGCGATGGACACGCCGGATGGGGCGCTTGTCTTCGAGCTGGAAAGGGAGAGCGCTGAGAGGGCAGTGTTCAAAGCCGCTATAGAGTTGTCAGTGGGTGGCATGGCGTGGAAAGGGGAAACGTACTGGTGGCGTCTGACTTGGATTGCTTGACCATGGTGGAGATGAATCGAAAACGAGGTGTGAGGGAAGTGCTAGAGTGTGGCGCGACGAGGTTGGAGATGCCTGGAGGTACGGTGGTACGGGATAATATACAGCAAAGTGGTGCCTGACTTTGAGGGATGGCTTTGTTGACCCCTTTGTTTGGCGGGTTCGGGGAGACAAAGTGCTCGGTCCAGGGGGCTCCGGCAAGCTTTCACTCGCTGTTTGTTACGAATCTTTCGATGCTGTGGAAGGATATGGTCTGCGTCGGCGCTCAAATGCTCGTCCAAAACGCCTGTCAACTGTAAACTTGTGTAGGCTTCTTCACTTGGTAGTTGGCGTTCTCGCGGTGGACCAGAAAGTCGGATTCCTTTCAAATATGCAATGTTTGAACAGACCGGCACCAAACATGCCAAAGTCGGCTCCGACTTCGTGAAAGACAGGGACAATTACGGCGGTGGATGAAACGGTGTATGCAGTGCCCCGAGCGTGATGAGATGTGCACAGCTCACCGGTCAGTTCGCGTGGAAGTCGGGAACACAAGCGCTAATGAGAGACCTGGAAACCACCAGCGGATACTTATGCCATTGATTTATCATATCATATCCAGATGGAAACACCCTGATCACGAAGGTGGGTTGGCAGCCTCATCAAGGCCAAACACCGTGGCGGTGCAGCCTCGCCGCTGGGGCGCAGTGCCAGAACAGGAAGCTCAAGTGAAAGGACTCGTCAGTCAGGCGAAAACTTGTGATCCAATCGTGCACCAAACCAAATCATCGGTAACTACGCGCATTGAAAATTCACTGCTGGTGCAACAATGTGTGGGTTTCGTGCACCCATTTCAGTCGCCGTCTCAGGCTGCTGCCTTCACAGCCCTCGTGGCGCCATCCATAGGCGCATGCCCAGACCTCTGCTGTACATCTCGCGCAGCAAGATTTTGATGAAACCATCCCTCTTGGCTTCTGCCTTGCTGTATAGCTTTCCGGACTGTCGGGTGTACTCCCGGAATTCTCGCATTGATGTTGCCGGATCGGGATGTCGTGATGGCAGTAGTTAATCAGATCGACAAGGTTGACAAGGACCTGCTTTAAAGCCTAGGTTGCAATGTCAATAAGTTCAGGCTCGAAAACTGTGCATGGAAGCTGACCTTCTTGCATTGCGTGATGCTCCGAGGCGTTGGCTCGATACCCACATCGCTGCACAGCTTCTGCCACTCTTCCAGAATGGTTAGATTAAAGCCATAGTTGCTGATGATGTCGTTCTTGATGGCATGGGTACGGTAGAGTTTGGCCCCCTTCTTGAACCAGCCTTTCTGCAGGCTTAGTTGATCGAAATTGGCCATGAAATCGCTGCCTTCCATTTCAGTCCATGAAATTTCACTCCATGGAGCAGAACCTACTAGCGTCAGATACTGATGTGCGGGTGGGATGAGGGCGGCGTACTCGGTGTAGATGAGACTGATAGAACCTTCCGAGCGCCCTTACAGGCACAACTATATGGGCGCCTGCGAGTAATCATCACATTACAAAATATTCAGTCGTTGCATACGAAGGAACTCACGTGGCAGAAAATACGGATACTCCTCCCCAAAGCACTCCGTCCACCTTCGCTTCCAATTGTCGTCTCCGCCTTTCTATCCCGACACATGCACCGCAAGCTTGGTGAATTGCGCTTTAGGCGAGAGCGCCTCGTCCACCTTTGCGTTCATGTTCGTAGCCCAAAGGCGAAGGTATGCGTTTTGCACTTGAAGCGAGGTGACCATTGTGCTTCGTTTGTCACAGCGACCTTGAGACTATAGAGGGAATGGCGAAATCACGAAGTCAGCACTTTAGATTTGTCTGCTATTGCAGGCAATCGACTCGTTATCGCCGCAAACAGGTAGTCTGTTCCGGAATAGGCGATTGGCGTTCTAGTGAGGACCCTTTTGGGGTGATGAACACGCTACGACGCGGGACGCGACGGAACGGGAACGATGGCGTCGTAAAGGCGACGGCTCTTTTCGAACGTCTTGCTAATCAGTCTTGCAACGTTAGCGTCGAAAATTTCTTGCTTTGAGTCGCGCATTACCCGAATAGTTGCACAATGTTGCGACCCAATTGTCCAACTCTTAACGATACGTGTCACTCGGTTGCCCTTTGACTCGCCTATAGAAATATACGAGAAGGACGGTCGGAGGATGGGGACGATACAAGAGTTTCCACTACTCTTGGAAGAGGACAGTCCGAACGATATGCGGACAAGTGGGCGGTGTATTAGAAATCGCGGTCTTATCCTGAAAGCGCCGACTGTATAGTGTAAATCTCTTAATTTTCAGTCATGGTGTGTGAGGTGTGAGTATATCACCTTTACTGTGTAAAAACTCTACTGTGTTTCGTGCGGATTCTTCTTGCAAATAAAAGAACGAAGTTCCACAAGGCAAATCGAAACAAATGAGAAATCACGGATAGCCGAGAAGAATGCCCCTGTATAAGGCGGGGCATGATTGGGGGGTAGCAAGTTACAGTCTCCTATTTGAGCGGGTGGGGACTATTGGAAGAGAGAACTGCGCTGTGGCTGGCTGTGGAAGATGCCCAAGGGTGATTCCCAATATCGGGCCAAAGCTGTCGTGATGAAGAACCAAAGTCGGTGAGATGTTGGAGACGCCTATATATTTGCGCAAGATGTCAAGTCGGACGTTGCATGCGTCTATCTATGTACTGCTGATGCCAAATGCAAGTCCGCCGATTGGGATACGGAAAGTGGGAGCTGTAGGCTATATGATGATGATGAGTCAATGTATGTACACCAGTGCGTGCGAGCAAGCTCATATAGACTAGCGTTATGGAGATCAACTTATGCACAATGCAGGCGCTTCGAGAATTTGGGCACTAAGACCTTGGGCGAGGTCGGAGAAGAAGAACAAAATGCACTATTCACTGTCTGCCCCGAAGACAATGGCAAATCTTACACCTCCCCCGAAAGCACATTCTTCAAGGTCCTTTGCAACATGCAGAACATCGCACCATGCACATCGCATATCTCCGCAATTCTCACAATCACTGGTAGCACGTTTGAGTAATTCATAGAGTGCGCCGACATAGAGGATTATGTCAGCATAGACTATGATCATACAGCGACCGACTGCTTCTTGTTCGACGGCGGTAATGGGGATATGCCAACGGAATCGGACACGGCAGAGGGCTTCCATATTGCGTTTGTTATTGATCCGCGGGAGGAGGCAGAGAAGGCGGAGGAGGATTCGATGGTGATGGTGAGTAGTGCGCGGTTTCCGGCAGCTCACGAGAATGTTGTAAGTGCTTTGAGTTTATCGTTGTGGCTGTGTAGAATACTGATGGGCGATGGTGTTCGATAGCGCGTTCGGTGGGCGATTTTACATTGACTGTGCTCGCTTTCACATTGACTGTGCTCGAAGACGTGGGACGGTCAGTATCGGCGAGTTCTCGTCACCTAAATCAAGCTTTGATCTAAAGTTGACCGTTTCGAATCAGCTGAGAGAGTCATGCTACACACATTCAAATCTTGCATCAAATCTCATCATCAACATGCGTCGTCAAGCACTCTCAAACTTTAGCGCCTTTCTCGCATCCGAAGTCTCTCTGTGCATTTTCGGGTTTCTCGCCGACACACTTTTGCTGCGGTCAAGTCAGTGCGAGTTGTGGGGGTAGAGTGGGGGAGGCGTACGGCGCAAGGTGGTAAAATTAAAGCCTGGCCATAGGCGATAGCCATTCGGACGAGAAGTGGAAACGGTAAGGATCATATGGCGATGTATTGCTATCAGAACTCTAGCTTAATAACCATGAGAAATAGCAGTATGATGCTGCGATTTTCATAGGGCTCATGGGCATGAAGCACATGAGGAACACTACGTCGAAGAGCAGACGCTTGACAGATCGCGATAACGTATTCCCTCGTGCAATCGGTGCGATGGTAACCAAGCGAGCGTACCACGATAACATCATGCGACGAAGAGCAGGCAACCTTTGGATGTGTTGTGATAGTATGACAGGGTGGAAGCTTTGCAAATCAATTACACAGGATTCTGAATTCAAAGCAGGACTGTACACGTATTCTTATTAATCGTTTTTACATTGATTTATTCGTACATTGATTCATTCGCGCACTGGATTTAAATCAGGTTGCTCTCAAGACATACCCATATTTAGATACCCAGCGCCTTAGCAAGCGCCTTTCCAACACCCGTCGCACTCGCCGGGTTCTGTCCCGTAATCAACCTCCCGACCACAACCACATTCTCGCCCCATGCTTCCTTCGCCTTGACAAACTTGCCTCCACTCGCCTTGTTCAACGCATCCTCCGGCAAGAACGGAACCGCATCAGTCAACCCCGCCTGTGCCTCCTCCTCATTCGTGAAAGCAGTGACTTCCTTGCCCGCAACGAGTAGACTGCCGTCGCTCAGCTTGACCTTGGACAACACAGCCGGTGCATGGCACACAGCCGAAACAATCTTATCCGCCTCCCAGAACTCCTTGATCAGCTCCTGGGACGTCGAGTCGTCGACAAGGTCGAACATGGGGCCGTGGCCGCCGACGTAGAAGATGGCATCGAAGTCCTTGGCCTTTCCGGAAAAGTCGGAGAGCTTTTGTGTCGTCTTCCAGACCTTCTCGTTGTTCTTGAGGAAGTTGACGGAGATGTCGTCTTTGGCGGCTTCAACAGAGGCGGGGTCGAGCGGCGCTTCGCCGCCTTTGGGCGAGGCGACGGTGATGTTGGCTTTGCCGTGGAGGACGTGGTAGGGGTGCGCGAGCTCGGGGAGGTACCAGCCGGTTGGCTTGCCAGTGTTGCCGAGCTTGTTGTGGGAGGTGAGGACGAAGAGGATGGATGGTTGAGACATGGTGAAGGTTTGGGGGATGTGGTGTATGTGGGGACAAGTTTTTGTATATTCTGTGTGGTGTGAAGAACAAAAAGATATTAATTTTCCGATGCCTATAGCCTTTGTATTTAAGCCACAAAATAGCAAGTAATCTTAACTGAAACTTTTGTAATGGGACACCTCGGCTTAGACATCATGACGACATGAGGGGCAAGGAAGTGGGGTGGAAAGTCGGTGTCTAGACCACCATAGCAGTAGCGGGTCGACTTCCCTGTTGCGCATTGAGCACGCTTGGCCGCAGACATGTCCGCTTTCGGGAGAGCCAAACCGACTTTTAATCTGTAGCTTGTAAAAGTTCTATGCAATCATAGAGTGTGGCTGCTCGATTAGTATACTGTATCAGAGAAGAACAGCTACAACGGCATCTAGGCGATCGGTCCTAGATATTACCAGTAAGTTTACATCTCAAGCTCGACGGTGGGCCATGTGAACGTGTTCATTACTGGGGGTGTTGAGAGGTCGGCCCGCAGCAGCTTTGATCGACAAATGGAGTTCCTGTAGGCAGCGTCAATGGGCAATCCGTCTTGGGACAAGTAAAACGCATTCGTCAGTGCTGGCATTATTGGTGTGCTCTTACGCTTGTCGAGCATGGATGAACGTTTTCGCAGCACGCTATCGGAGGCCGATCACCCTTCGGAACCTTCGGTATGACGAGATCGGGGGACCATGTTGGAGTGCTTTTTTTTTCATGGTGAACCGGAGTTTTTTGTGCAGGGTGTTATCGGTCCGAGTGCTGTGGCGCCCACGGTGGTTGGTAATGTCGTTCGACACAAAGAGGACATAGCTCCGGAAGGTGATGGGTCGTGCAGCCGAGGGAGTGGAATAACTTCTTGGATAGTATTGGGAGCACGTTCTGAGGCCCGGCTCGAAGAATGCTGTCTGTGTGACCGAGGAGGGCATTGTGGTAAAAAGGTCCGCGCGATGTCGATGGCTGCCTACATCTGCAGCTGGGCAGTGTACTTCCATCATTTGCGTATTGTTGAAGTCTGCAGCAATGGAGGAGCACCCACCTCATCTTCAGAACCTGTGCGTGTTGCTCTAGAAGCGAGTGGTGGTGCTCTTCAGATCTTGCCAAAGTGAGGGGAGACGGGTGTATATGTCAAGCGCCAACGCGGTTTAGCGCCGCGTTCGCAGGTGACCCTACATGACGCAGATAGCGGCTTGGCATCGGCCCTCAGCCATGCATCGTGCCCCAGCCTCACGCAGCGCTATCGCCGCGGCATCACCACCTCACCTCTCTGTCCTCACGCCCTCCTCTCCTCCAACAAGATAGCTCTTCCGTTTGCTGCACAAAACCCTGCAGCTCGCCCACCATGCAGCTTTCCGCGCTTCTGCTCGCTGCGATCAGCGTGGCCACCGTTTCGGCTACCCCATCATGGATCCCCGGCCAAGTCGCGATCCAGGAAGAGTTCAAGGTGCCAGGCGACAACCCGCTTTACTTTTGCGACGACCCGAAGGATAATATACTGGAGATTGAGAAGGTCGACTTGGACCCGAACCCTCCTGTACCGTACGTTGCCACAGTCCCCCGATTCGGTCGTTGCCTTCGTTAGCTCTAGAGCTTGGAAGCCGAGGGTATGAAGATATTTTACTGACATGATTGAATAGGGGACAAACTCTCTCGATCAAGGCTACGGGCGACTTCAAAGATAAGGTCGAGAAGGGCTCAAAGATGCACATTCAGGTCAAATACGGTCTTATCACTCTCATCAACCAGGAGCGCGATCTGTGCGAGACGATTGAGAAGGCGGACCTGGAGTGCCCTCTCAAGAAGGGCGAGATGTCAATGACCAAGGACGTTGATCTTCCCAACGAGATCCCCCCCGTATGTTACATGACAACAGCTTGCTGAAGCTACGGAGCTCTGAACTGACATGTATGCAGGGGACCTACACGGTTGTTGCCGACGTCTACACCGAAGCTGGCAAGAAAATCACCTGCTTGACGGCCAAGGTCGCCTTCCACCGGTAAACACTCCACGGCGGCTACCCCACGAGCCCGAAGCGATACAAGACCGGGCGGTATCTGAGACGAACTACTAGATCTGTGCAAGTCGGCAAACGGCGGTTTTCCATGTCAGGGCCAGGTGTAAACATCGTGCAGAACCGGTTGCGGAATGAGCTTTGATTTGTAGCTTTGTACGGACAGCGTGCGGACATGAGCATGTATGCTGTCCATTGCTTGAGTAAGAGAGTTTTGCATTCCATAGTCAGAGAGCGCGATATCCAGCGTCTGTCATTCTTCCGAGTTATGGGTGGGAATTGTTATGTATGCGTCATGCAGTCACGATGATAATGGACATGATTTCGTGGCCGCCTCGTTTCCCTTGTGTATGTGTGGATATCTTCCTGTGAAGCAGTCGCAATACATGAGTACATGAGGTCCTAGATACGCCCAATGCCTCTCTCCCTAGCGAGATCCTGTGCTATAACATTTGACAACCCCTACTCTCCAAACAGCCTCCGCACCCGCTTCAACACACTGTCCTTCTCGGGATCATATGGGTGGTCTTTCGACGGTATCTCGAGGAGGGACGGGAATGCGGCGGTGTATGTCTCGACTCGGTGCCTTATCCTTTCAGCGATCTACCATCGTTAGCTACATCGTTTTTGCAGCTGCTTGGTCGCAGCTGCGCGGAGGAACTGAAAGTCGTACATGTTGGTTTATGAGCAAGATGGCGATATCCTTGCGCTCTTCAGTAAAGCGCTCGAATGCGGCTTCAATATCGGAGTTCTGCGTCTTGGCGTCCACGACGAGAAAGTTCTTCTGCGAGTCCGGCGGCTGCGTGACATGCTATAGGGTCTGTCAGACAATGTTGCAGTACGTAAAGTCTCGAGAGCTTACGCCGATGCCCGCGAGGAGCATGCCCGTTACGGTATCCTGGAGCTGTTAGCGGGGTTGGAGACGCAAATGGCATGTCGTCGGTACCTCATCTCCAATCACGGCAATGAATTGGCGGTCCTTGTACTGCGCCGTGGTCGACATGGCTGCTGTAGGGTGGAGGAGCTATTGAGTGCCCCGTCAAGATGGCGGAGCTGAGCTAGACTACCGTCGTCATGCGGGATGTTCCAAGCTCCACCGGATTAACTGTTTCCCCGGGCATTGTTTGTATAACCGCCTCTCACCTTTGCCACTACCCCAGACTTTCGCGGCACCGACATGTCGTAGAAACGTCTCGCTGCTTCTGATACAGCTTCCACTCTTTGCTGCGCTACTTCTAATTCACGTTCCTCCAGCCGTACAACCTCCCCGGTTGCTCCAACGCAATGCCGCCCGCTCGCCTCGTCCGCCGCGCCCCGCTCGCCGAGCGCATCAAGGCCTACATCGATCCCTGGGACTGGCTCATGTGGGCGTCGGAAGAGTTGAGTACAAACGACTGGGAAGAATTTGCGCAGGATTATGCGGTCCCGCTAGGCTGTGGTATGAACTTCGTGTTCGTTGTTGCACAGGCAAATGCGTCGAACAAAAGCTCAGCCGACAACGACGTGCTGGTGGGCACAGGAGGAGGATCGGGCTGGTTTGGCTGGTTCTGCAAGATCTTTGTCATGGTACTGTCGTCACTGGCGGTGCTAAATGGCTTCTTTACATTCTACCGGAGGAGACATTACCGGTTGTTTGAGCAGCCGATTGAGACGAGTCCGTCGACACCGTCTGCACAGCGCGTGCGCGTGGATTCGTCGCCTGCGGTCTCTTCGCCGCTGCGGATGTTGAAGAATATTATCGGCTCAGGGGCGGCGGAGTCGCGGGCACATCCAGATGCAGGCAGAGATGTCTGGGAGATTGCCGTCTGGGATCCAAATCCGCTGTGTCTGGACATCTTCTGTCTCTTTAGCCCGTTGCACATTATGCTTTACTGCCTTACGCTTCCGGTTGCACCTCTGGACCCGCAACCCAGCGTCAAGGTGGTTACTACAGTGGCTATAGGTGCCGTTCTCTCCTTGCAGCTCTGGTATCTACGGTCTTCGTTCTCGCAACAGATCAAGGATAACACCATCATCCAGCGCTCTGTCTTCCACGAGTACGACAGTAAGTTCGTACATCCCCAGACCCAGAAAATATACCGCGATGTCGGTATTCAAACGATCTCGCGAAAGAAAACACGGGACTCCAGTGTTGGTGTGCGCGGCAACAGCGACGACCTTGCTTCGGATGTCACAACATACACACCGACGACTATACTGAACCGGACATTCCGCACCCACCCAAACACAAACTATGCCTCCCAATACGACCCCGACAGCCTCTCAGTCGCTCGCTCAAGCCACCAAACGCCTTCACTACGCCCAGCATATTCCAACGCCTCCAGCTATACGTCTACAACCAGCACCACCACCGCCGGCGCTGACTTCTCATCTCCCATCCGTCCTTCCAACACACCAAACCCCTTCCGCCAGCAACCCGTGCAAGCAAACTTTCGCAGCACAGGTACTGGCGACGGCGGTAGTTTGGGCGTGTACTCGCACGCCAATTCTCCACTGCGCAAGGCTGCTTCGACGAACTTCATACGAGACGATCGAAGTAGGGAGAGCCTGGGTGGACAGGGCGAGCGCAGACATGGGGGTACACCTGCGAGGAGGGAGGGCAGCCCGTTGAAGAGGATTAGCATGCCGGCGCCCGGTAATGCTACAGGTTCTGGGGTCGAGAGAAATGCGGCAGCTGAGCGTATGAGTCGGTATGGAGGGGCGGGAGCGGGAAGGAGGGAAAGTGGACGGTTCTAGGGTGCGATGTGATGACGCGTATGGGTAACTTGATGCTTGACACTTGATTGAGCCTCGTGTACATTATGACCTCGCGCTGGAGAGGGTGCGACAGTCGGTGATTTTTCATTTGTTTAGAGGTTGAGATGCATATACCCCATTAGTCGATTCACACCTCAGTTATCTTTTCCTGGACCATTCATCTACTCCCATCGCTCGAAACTCTGTCAAACTGCTCATCTCAGCCCACCCATCCACGCCCAATTTACCACAACTTAACCATAAGAACACGTGCACCCCTCCCTCTCGGCAGGAATCGTGGTTGGGAATGGCACACACATGTACCCCCTCCTGCACTTGTTGCCAATGCCGCCGCAGTCGGTGTCGGAACAGGGGCCTGTGTAGCCCTGTGGGACGGGTTTGGGAAGGGCAACGGCGAGGCCCGCGAGGGAAGTCAGGGTGAGGAGGAGGGTAGGGAAGTGCATTGTGAGGATGGTTGTTGGGTGTGTAGGGTTGGGAACGTGTAGGTTTTGCGGCGAGTACGTTCTTCTCGGGGAGTGTTGGTGTTTGGATGGAAGAGGACCTTTCGATGTATCGGTTCGGTGGAGATGCCTTGAAGGACGGGAGGAAATTCAAGCGCAGTGCAGTGCATCAACGAAAGACTGGGGCCTTTATACAGTTCCCTCTCCACCTCAACACCCATACGTCAGCCCCGTTACTCAAACCTCCAGTCCACGCCGCATCTCAGTCTACCATCTGCCGTCTAAACAAACAAGCGCACATCCAATCACACTTAAACACAACAAGAGTACCGAGCTATCCACATAGACGACTCCGCCTCAAGATCAACGCGCCGAGGCGGGCCGAAGCGCCCACCCACCACACACGCGGGGACACCCAACTGCCCAAGAATCTTGGGACCGAGTACAAGAATTGGGCCTCACGGAAAGGATCTCCAGAATATTCTCGGTGACCGAGAATCCTGCGGTCAGTGAAGCTCATGTGAGCGATGATGATGCTATACGCACTGCTTGGTACTATGGGTATTTAGAGTACGGTTGCTGGGCATCTCTACACTAATATTCCGCTCATCTTGGCACCTTGGCCTACACCAGATATCTAGTACTACCGTCTTGGTGTTTGTAGATCATGCGGGAGATGGTGTCCAAGGATGTTGTTTTGGTCTCTTACTGCGCGGTTTATATCTGCCTTGTCTTCTAATCTGGCTTCGAGATATCCCTCCAACTAGGTTTCACACCCCCACATACATCCACATACGCATCCCATCTCGTCGAAGGCTCATTCCCTTCCAGTGCCTCATCCCTTACGTTAACCTTACTCATTACTTTGGCATGCTCCTCAATCACGCCCTCCGTTGTCCAAAACATCGTCCAATACCCATCCGGCAGATTCCACATCCCCACACTCCGCTCGAAATACCACTTGTTCACCGGATTGCTCTTCCGGCTTCTCCATACGACCCCATTGGAAAAGGCAGAACGGGTGAGTGCGCCCCAGACAATGTCTGCTACGCCACCAGAGCCCTGAGAGGAAGTGAGGACGGCAAATTTATCGAGGTAGGGGACCCAGAGGGGTGAGTCTGAGGGCGGTAGAGGAGCACTTGTGGATAGCGATTGGGGCGTTTCCCATGTGCAGATTGCACCGCCTTCGTAGTCGCCTGCTATGATGACGCCAGCGACACGGCCCCGGACGCGATCCAAGTAGTGGCGTGCGTCCAGTTTCCGGCGGAACGAGTCTTCAATGAGTTCAACGAGACGTGGGAAGTTGATCCGAGGGTCATTTTCGAGCTCGATACTAGGATGTGCCGCGGAAGGTGGTTGCCAAGGTCCTGTTGTGCGTGGATCGGGTATCATGGTGACCGGTATACCTTTCTTGAGGAATGTCGCTGGATTGGGGGCAGTGGATGCGACGGGTCGGTTTACTAACGGAGCTGGTAGTGATGATGAGATCATGGGCTTGTCGGTGAGCAGGTTGTGGATGAGCGGATTCTTTGAACGTCGCGTGCGCACGCCCGTGGAGGGAGTGTCTAACAGTGCAACCTGAGACGAGATTGCTGCCTCATCCGGAGTGATGATCAAGGCGGAAGAAGAAGGAGGAAGAAGTCGGAGGGCTCGGTGTACTGCGTCTAGATTCTGGACGTGGCGTGACGGAAGAGTAGCATTCGATAGCTGCCTTGCCTGAGAACCCGGTAGAGGTGCAATCTCAGTCTCGACGAATGCCGAGATTGGGTTGCTGTTCCCCAACGACGAGATACTTGGAGCGTCTTCGCCCAATTGCATTATTGGGGAACGCTGCAATTCCTGCCTGATGTCTTGGTATTCCGCCTCCAAATTGATGAAGACATGAGCCCCATCGGCTCGATCCAGGGACGGAATGCCCCCGAGAGGATCTAAAATGATAATTCGATCCATAACTGGCCTTCCTGTCGACTGGTTCTTGACATAGAGCGCATCATCTAGTTCTTGTGGATCATCCCCAACACTGTTCTGAGCATTGATGCCGGCGAATTCACGAGTGAGGGCGAGAATTACGTCGTCGGCGTGCACTCGCACCTTTCTCAGTTCGGAGTCGTAAGCAAACGTTGGTATGACCGGGATGATGCCGTCTTCTATAGGAGGGAACAGCAAGAGATTGTTCTTCACCTCGACCCCTCCATGAACTTTTACAGTGCTAGGGATCTCGGCATCGATGATGGATTGGCACAGGGCGTGATCCACTGCAAAAGCCCCGGGCTCATTGTAATCTTCCAGTGCATCGACGATCCGGGACGTCTGCTCCCGCACAGTAGCCTCCCAGCTGGGATCCGGCTCCAGGGTGTCTGATCTGGCGTTGTCGTCGCAGTCGACCACGACAGCTATATTGAGGCCCAACTTTGCCATCTGACTCAACGTCAAGGCTATCCCTCCCAGCGTCTCGTCATTCAAGGCCTGGGGCTGCCGCAGCTTGACCAGCGCCAGATGCAACGGCTCCGCACTTCTCTCTTGCGGCTTCTTCTCTGGCAGCTCTTCCCGCGAAAAGACTGGGCTATCTTGTACCGCTTTTGTAGGCTCGTACAAGTTGCCCAGATTCACGCCCATCTTTGTCAACCTCCACTCATCATGTTGTGCCCTCTCCGCCGCCTCTTTTGCAACCTGGCCTACGATTGGCGCAGCGGCCGCTGGCTGTGTCGCTGGTGTATCGAAGTGCTTCAGGAAGTTTTTCGCATCGCGTTTGACGGGTGATTGCTTGAGGAGACGGGTCAGTTCGTCGCGCTCGGCGCGTTGCCGTTCTTTCGCAACGCTCTTGCGGCCATTGCGCGTGGGCTCGATGCCGGAAGCATGACGGCGTGTTGCGGGTGTTACGGCAAAGCTTGGACGGTCAAGTGCATGCGTGCTATCGTGCCTGAAAAGTGTCTGTGAAGCGACAGGTCAGAAACTGCGTGCAATGGTGGGATCGAGCCTTGCACGTGAATTGTGAGTCAAACGAAGCTCGAACACAACTCACCCTTGCCGTCGTCCTCCCCAAGCCTCTCGACTGGGCTTTGCGGCAGCTGAACATGCTTCATGCTAAGTGTCACCGCTGGGGATCCATCGTAGGAAGAAGTGTGACTGTACGCGAGAAAAAGCGGACCGACGATAGCGATCGGAGTGGAGCTTCAGCTATCTAGTCGGTTACACGTCATGCCTGTTTAGCCGATTTCGGCGGGACGCGCTTAACTCCGTGAGGTATGACATGTTACCGATGCGGGGTGATTAACCGTCGTATTCAAAAGTACGAAGAGCTTGCATCCTAAGCTTCGTGTTCTGTTAATTGAGCGTTCGTACTATTTTTACTTCAATACAAACCAATTCGCCATGGCACCGCAAATCGCCTGGATCGGCCTCGGCAACATGGGGAGGGTAAGAATAGCCGAGCTACACCAATTCGATCATCTTCCTCCAGAACAGTGCACTAACCAATCCCCAGGGCATGTGCAAGAACTTAGTGGAGAAGGGAAGTCTCGACAAACCACTCATTCTCTACAATCGCACAAAGAAACGCTCAGATGACCTCTCATCAGCACTCGGTGCCGACAAGACAAAGGTCGTCGATTCCATCAATGATGCAGTCAAGAGCGCAGACATCATTTTCATGTGTTTAGGTGACGATGCCGCTGTCAACGCTGCCGTGAGTGCTATTCTGGAGCAAGAGGTGGTTGGCAAATTGATCGTGGATGCTTCGACAGTGCATCCGGATACTACGAATGCGCTTGAGAAGAGGTTAACCGCGAAAGGGGCTGAATTTGTGGGCATGCCAGGTCAGGTTTTCCTCTTCTCTAACGCGGAAGTGTGCTGAATATTTACTTCCAGTATTCGGAGCCCCAGCAATGGCTGATGCCGGCTCCCTCGTGTGCGTCCTCGCCGGCGCCGCCTCCTCCGTCGCAAGAGTAAAGCCCTACACCAAAGGCGTCATGGGCCGCGCCGACTTCGACTACTCAGACCAACCCGCCGGCCGCGCTACCCTCCTCAAAGTAATCGGCAATACCTTCATCCTGAACATGTGCGAGGTCCTTTCCGAAGGGCACGTGCTCGCCGAAAAGACTGGGCTCGGGACCGAAAACCTGCACACTTTCATCGAGACTATGTTCCCTGGGCCGTATACGGCGTACTCGAGTAGGATGCTTGCGGGTGATTATTATAAACGAGAAGAGCCATTGTTCCATGTCGATTTGGCACGCAAGGATGCGAGACATGCGTTGGCGCTTGCAAAGAGTAGTGGGGCTAGTGTACCCGCGTTGAATGTGGCAGAGCAGCATTTGGTCAAGGTCAAAGAGCATTTGGGGGATAGAGGGGATATCCCGAGTATCTATGGGGTGGTAAGGGAGGAGAGTGGCCTGAAGTTTGAAAATAAGGATTGAGCAATTGCGGGAGTGCTGCGGATTGTCGGTCGAAGTAGATGAAATTATTCGCGGAATATACTCCATCAAGGGGCTCTCACTACTCTTCGACCCCGGTCAGTAGCTATCAAGAGTCCATCTCGAATGTTCCCTGACCCATCTACCGACATCTCATCGCCGTTGGCACATTAACCCTAACACGAACCCCCTCCAACGCCTAGTTTCCATCCACAGTTAGCTCTAGAATCTCATGATGGAAGACATCATATTCATGATCCGCCCGTCCATATAAGCAAACTATAGTGCCCCTAAGTACCTTTTAGCAACAGTTGACCTCCCTCAGCTTAGCCGCATGTCTGTCTAATGTCTCGTCTACCTGTAGCCAGGAGTTGATCGATCCTATATGAGTGTCAAAAGGTTTACTTTGCGCATTGTGATGCGGGGGAGTTACTTTTGGTGTAAATTTCGTCGATGAAGGTGCGGGAGATGTACTTGGCTTTGGGAGGGAGTGCGTAGTCGGTGGGCGTTACGTCTGAATGAATGTAGGGGCAGATACTTCGAAATAGAGGTGGAGAGAGTTAGTGATGGTGGGTCGAATTGTAGCATCCTATTGGAAGTATTTGTGGATTTTCCATGATTTCCCCACGAGCCCGACCAAGAAAGTTATACATTCTAGCTCCAGAGCAAATAAACAGCAAGACGTTTAAGCTTCCTATCTTTGGAGCAAGCTATAATATGTTTGAGTTCCAGAGCAAGTGAGTATAAGATGTTTGACGCGAGTAGTTGGGTCTGGGATCTATCTGGAACTTTCTCGTTTCATACGTTTGATACAACTCTCTTTCGTCCTAGAATCTTTTGTACACGAGCCTGATCCCCTAGAACTAGACCCCCAGTATTGGAGCACAGGATGCAGTTAGTGGGGAATGCGGTCATCTGCAAAGCTCATCCAGAGGGGTCTCAGCACGTAGCACTTCGTACTAGTCCCGCCGGATGTCTCACTTTTACGACGCATATTGTACCCCAGGCTCGGGACCGGTATTCTACACATACAAAGGTATCCCGCAGTGCAACTCACGTTTCCGAGCTTCATTGAAAGTATAAGATGGAGAAAACACGCTAGCACGTGATCTGGCATCGCCGCTTGCTAGAGATAGACGCGTCGCGAACCAACCTGGGCTCGGAAGTGTGCCAGATGCCTCCCTGCTTCAGATGCGCATCTTTCCGAGCAGTCATAGAAGCTCATCTATTATGAAATTCCCCCACTCGCCAATCTGCAATTCTTGCGCGCTTTCCTCATGCGGGTAGACGGTCGGCCACGGACCGAAACGCTGACATCACAGGGATTTTCGCCTTTCACTTCCAACCCCACCAATCTGATCGAGTCCCCCCACCACGCACCGTTTTCGAAGTCGCTGCACGGTACCCCGACCCAACGCTTCCCATATTGCAACAAGACGGGTCCTGATGGAAGCGCATTGTCTGACCAAGTAGCACTCACTCTTACCATCCCTCCAGAGTAGAGCTTGGAACAGACGTCCAACTATTTCGGGGTGCCTCGCCATACTACATCCTTCCTCGGTATGCCGTACTCGCACCACAGTCATTCGGGCCAATTCTGCGGCCATGCAAAAAACACGCTCGAAGAGATGGTGCAGACAGCCATAGCTCTGGGATTCCATACCTTTTCGCTGACGGAGCATATCCCCCGCCCAATCGAAGACTTTTACCCAGGAGAGGTCAGTTCATGAGCGATTCTAGTGGCCCAATCTGCTGACAATTGCACAGCAGGACGACTACACCGTCGAATCACTTGCGAAGCTTTTCGATGACTTCCTGACCGAGGCGGTCCGCGTCAAGAAGGCCTACTCCTCGCAGATCAAGATTCTGATCGGCTTCGAGTCCGAGTGGATCCGGCCGTCGACGCTCCAAACGATACGCGACGTTCTCGCAAAGTTCTCTTTCGACTTCTTCATGGGCTCGCTGCACCACACCCATACAGTCCCCATCGATTTTGACAGAGCTACATATGAAAAGGCTCGGGATGCAGCGGGGGGGTCGGATGAAAAGCTCTTCGAAGACTACTTCGACTCTCAATACGAGATGCTCCAAGTCCTACGACCGCCAATCGTCGGACATTTCGATCTCATCCGCCTGCTGAGCGACCATCGCGACCTAGAGTTCAAAGCCATGGAAGGCGTGTGGGAGAGGATCGAGCGCAACCTGGAATTTGTTGCGTCCTATGGCGGCATCTTGGAGCTGAACTCGTCAGGCCTGAGGAAAGGGCTTGCTGAACCGTACCCATGCCTGCCCATCTGTCAGGCACGTCACACCGCCTCCTTTCCCGCGTTCCACATATATACTTTTTCTGACTCTTATCGCAGCGCTTCCTTGGCCTGGGTGGTCGTTTTGCCATGAGCGACGACAGCCACGACGTCGGCCAGGTTGGCACCAACTACCCCCGCTTGTTGGAATACATGCACAAGGCAGATATCAAGGAAGTGTATTACGCCGACTGCGACGCAGCACCGACGGATACCCGCTTCAACGCTGGCTTTTCGCGCATTGCTGTCAACGACCTTATGCAACTACCCTTTTGGAATAAGACTCGTTAAGACTCGTGTAGCCTTGCATCCAACGTGAAACTGCCGTCATGGGGCCGGACAATGTGCGCCACCAATGCAGTTGATCGGCACGGCCTTGCCGTCGTCAGGCAAGCGCTGGAGACATGGACGGATTCATTGGCCAAACTTACAACAATGTAGAGCGCCATATAGACGGCGCTTTGCTTCTTTGTTTGCGTCGAAACCAATGGCATACGTACCTCAGCAATGGCGGAGCACCGTCAAACAGCCATGTATCAAGCGTGGGGTTTAAGCCTCCAGGCTTGCCCAGCAATGGCAACGCGTCCCAACCGCTGCAAGCGCAAAGCTTCTCAGCCAATGCGAGCGCACCAACGGGCCCAAACCGTTTAGCTGGGATTCCGGACAAGCGCACATGGGTTCAATCGCCTTGTGAGGCCGCGCTACTCAGCGCGGGCAGCATCAAAATCACCACGTGTGACGGCTGGCAGGTCGCGATGGGGGACGTGCGCTGCATATGGGCGACGCACGGTAGTCGGCCATCTGAGTAAGGCATTGCCTTGATCATTCGGCATTTGATTTGTGCAAGTGAATCATGAATGCCACGCCGCAAGGCGGAGAATTTCACTTGCAGCGTTTGCCGCGAGAAGCACAACTAGTGTAACGATTATCCTTGTGGACCCTGCACAACCAACGTTCCCGGCCTGCAGTCGGGGGCAGGGTGCCGTGGTCCGCAACGACTGCTATTGGGTTACTATATTGGGGGACTTAACGTGTGGGTGCTAGGAGCCTACTGTTGAGAGCGTCCCACGGTTAGCGGATGTCAGTGTATTGCTTCAATACATGGCACGGGGGCAACATTGGCGTTGAGGCCGGCTTCGAACACGCTGGACATATTTCGATACAGCCAGGAGTTGTGGTCTCGAAAAATACCGCCACTCGTGGCACAAAGCAGATCCGATGCGAGACCATGCTGCCTGTTGCTGCAAGTACACCGACTCGATGTCGTGGGATATACTTTGGACAAGATGACCGTTGAGGTGGTGTGCGGTCGGAAGTGGTGCGTTCGTTAGCGTCAGGATCGGGACAACTGCCATGCCGTACAACCGCTGACGAGAACAGGCCCGGCACCAACATCATGGCATGACTTGACATCGCAGAGTTTAACAAAGCGCCATCGGTAACCGTGCTGCTGATGGATGCTGGGCCCCGGGGATACTTGGCGAGATACGTACCCCGCCACCCCACCTGTTAACTCGACGCGAATTAGTGCTTCGTGGGAAAACAACCGTCGCGTCTCCGGGCGGTGTACTGTCTCGGACGGCATCTTCCACGGTACCATAGAGGTGGCAGAGAGTGACGTTGTCTCACTCGCCGTTGGTGGACCGTGACGGAACAAAAGACTACGAGTAGCTCGCCAGGCTCGCCGAAACGCAGGCTGGTCAGCTGGGGTACCGCGGATGATGGCTAGCTGCCGTGGCCAGACTCGCCTCTGCCGTCCTGGCGCTCATTGCTCAAACGGCTTAGGCATCGGGAGGCTGTCCCGGAGACGGACGGCCTCAACGGCGGGTACTGTAAGGCCATGACCATGCCTTGACAGGTGTGGCCGGTCGCCTACGCGAGAGGCTAAAAGTGATGGATGCAGTTTGGGTAAGCCAATCTCTGTTCCACGGCCTTTGCATTCATACATAGTCGGTTGGCGCAGCCCAAGCTTCCATTTCCAGAGCCTCTTGATCCAAGCTCAGCTTGCCCATCCGTGCCTTTTAAAGGGCTGGGGCCCACTCTCGTGAGCTCGCCTTCTCCACTTCAGATCCTCACTTGCTCTCTCCCGTTCACACTAGTACCTGCCTTGTGAAGGCTGCCCCGCAATCCAACCCTTTGGCACTAGCAGCATCCAGCAATTGACTTCCATTCGACTTCCTCAACCACTACAATTGCCAATCACGCGCCATGGCCGTCGAGAAGCAAACCGTTCGGGCGGGCAACGGCGTCGACGTCCCCAAGAAGTACGACGAGGTCTCCCTCGAATACACAGGTAGGAAACGCACCTCCGCCAGGGTACCTCGGAGTCTCACACGCAACTAGGATGGCTCTACAGCGAGGACACGCCGAACAGAAGGGGAACGCAGTACGCACCTGTCAATCGCTGCCCAATTGGGCTGCACATTCTCGATCCGTACTGAGTGTCGATCTTAGGTTCGATTCTTCTGTGGGTCGCGGCGATCTCAACACCGAAATTGGGGTTGGCCGCGTTATACGAGGTACGTACTGTCCCGCCACGTAACGCCACCGAAGTCTTAACCTTCTGGCAAAGTGATAAGAGGCTGATTCTGTGCGTAGGCTGGGATGAAGGTATCCTCGGTTCTCTCTCGTCTGCACCCATGTCGCTAGGCGAGAAGGCAACTCTGACCATTACACCGTACGTAATGCGCCGTTGGCTCTTCAGCTTCACCACTAACGTCTATCCAATTTATAGCGACTATGGTTATGGCAGCCGGTAAGTTTGCGCTATCGCCTACACTACATCCCAATTCATCGCGGAGCCATCGACCGATCCCGCATTCGATGTTTGCAACTGCCTCAAGGTCCGATACGAATCCTTCTCGTTCGATGCCCGGCTGGTGCAGTATCATTGCTACATACCTTCTCATGCACATTGATTCACCCGCCGGTTCGACAACGTCTTTGAATCCGGCTAGTAGCAGGACACTGCTAACCAAATTCTCTAGGGGTTTCCCGGGATACATTCCTCCCAATTCCGCTCTAATATTGTAAGTGCCCGGATAAAATTTCGTTTACATGCACAGCATCGTCATTGCTTTCCCCAACCCTCGTCATCTCCTGACCGCTATCTTGCATGTGGATTTAAACACTCGCACGTACCTCTATCTTGCACTCGATCTTCGATCGTGTTGATATTCTCTTCCAATTTACCCTTCAAGCATGGAAGTATCTCATTTGCCGGTCAGGCGTGCTAACACCGCCACAGCGACCTCGAGCTCAAGGCCATCAACGGCAAGCGAGCATAATTGCGCCGCGGCATCACACGCCTACCAGAGCAGGTCAAGGCTGCCCACAACCACTCCATTGCTCCGATAAACCGACACCGATATGAGCCCCGGACTGCCGAGTCGAGCATTGGTGCCCAAGCGGCCGACCGCTCTCTCAACTGATTTTTTCCCTGCCTTTGCAGGCCCGATCAGATAATCGGGTCTGTATTGCTTAAAGCAAACTTTGACACATATCAAAAGCCTTGGTTTTGGTTACCTTTCTTTCATACCGATTACCTCTCGGTCCATCGACCAGAGGCTAGAAGGAGCCTGTTCTACTTCCGATGTACCATACTTGCCGGCGCTTGGTTCCAGGCCATCTTGGATTTCGGCAATAGTTGGGTCTGGTTGGGCAACGGACGTGCTGGATGACGGGCTCCATTTGCGTTGGGCACAAGCAATATTCGTCCCAAGGGATACTCTACTCAATTCCATTCACTTGGACCATAACATTCACCCCATTTTCCACCATTCTCCGCTGAACCGAGGTCAACCGACCTGTGTCGATCGGGCATATCCAGGCATCACGTCCGCTCGACACAGCGGCATTCACAATTGAATATGCTGCGCGTCAGCCGCGGTGTGGACCAAGCCTATGACCTATTTTCTTGGATCCGCGGTAGCCACGGTTCGCGATTGCGGCAGAAATTAGTTCGTCCGTGCAAGGATGCTTGCTGAGGCAGGTCTTACACCGACCAAGCGCCACAGTATAAAGGCCGAGAGGCAAGGCTGTTCGGCATGCCGAAATCAACGGCTCGATCGATGAGACTTCGTTATTGGCTACGGCATCCCGTCTCAAACTTTCTTTTGGCTCTCGTTCCTTCCTTTTGATCTGTCCTTCCCAAAATGTAGTGACCCGCATATCAGATGCTACGGCTGCAGTCTCGCTTATCCACGTGCTGAACTTCGCTCATGTCTATTCGTAATGTTTTGCTTTCTTGTCTTGGATGCTCCGGTGTCGATTGGAGCGTCTTTTGTTAATGGTTGCGCCAGATCTGACGGCAAGCCACAAAAACCCCCACGAAACGGTGCCGAAGAGACTTACTTTTCGACATATCTCGAACTCATACACCGCGATACGGAACTACCTATGCCAAATACCAGCGTTAAGCCCGAGCATTAAAACCCGGACACCTTATCCGATGCAGCCACATACGCCCACAGCAACCTCACAAGAATCCTTCAAATGCGTCGCCATTTACCACGCATTCGTTCAAACGAGGATAATTGCGTCATCCTGGGTCTCAGTCCCTGTCAATCACCAGCCCTGTTTGCTTCATCGCCCGCCAGCATCTTACCTACCGTCTCACACCGACCGCGGCCCGCATTCATACATAATCGTAGCTCCCGCCCGTACCGCTCGCCTCGCTGCAGTCAGCGCTCAAAGGGTCGACTATCTACTAGTGTAATTAGGTACAAGGCGTCCATCTGATATCGATGATGTCGGAGAACCCGTGTCGAAAGCACGAGATCCGATCTAGATGCGGAATGTGTAGCACTGGCGATCCTTCTAGGGTCTAGATTATGCAGCGTCTCGCTGTCCAGATTGTCTTGGATGCGACGGACCAAGCTGCGCTTTTCGGCTTGCTGGTTTCCTGGTTCGGTAGTTGGGTGAACGGTCGGTAGAATGGGCTGCATGGAATCAAGGAAAGTTGACATGCAGGACGGACAGGAATAGCATGAGCGACATGAATGGGCGAGGACTTTCTAGAGGCTGTTTACAATGTACATAGCCTGATAAGCGGCATCCAGTTGTGTGTGGCCCCGGAGGCAAGTCCGATACGGGGGGTTCGGCACAAGATAGTCGAGGTTGCTTTTCGCTGCATGTGCGCGGTGAATTTATGCCGAGGGGGTGGGAGGGACGGATTTCTAGCCAATTGCGTAAAATTGGAGGGCATGGTTGGGCGTACGGTGTGTGCCATGCGTGTAAGACGGGGGAAGCTGGGAAGTGGGGTACATCTCTCCATCGAGGAAGACAAGGATTGGAGTAGAGGCGCTATAAGATACCTACTATCGTGCATATTATCCAAGTAGGAATCGAGATTCGTGCGTAGCGCGCCCAACCTACGTTTTCCCCATCTTACCTATCTTGGAAAACACCCGACTAATCCATCTCGGGCCCGCGCCTCGCGCCGCAAAGAAAACAACCTCTTGCGGCCCAATGGCCCTCTTGCACAATCTCAGGAGGCCCCGGGCGGTCGTCGTCATCAGCCGGCGTCCTTGCAAGTTCTGCTCATCGCAGCCACTCGGTGGTGTTACACTTCACCGTTTACTGCGCCAAGCCGTCATGATGCTTGCTGGTTTCCGGAGCCGCGGGTCGGGCGGCAGGGATGCGATGTAGGGAGGAGCCGTGCATGGAGGGGTAAATTGGTTTTTACATGCTTCGGGCATGTGATGGAAAGGGAGATGGACGGACCGCTGGTTCGACGATCTCTATCAGGAGAGGCTTGGTCGCAAATTGTAAGTGCTTTCGGGATGCCTTCTTTGCGTCGTTGCGGGTTCTCACACTCCACACAATTTCTCCCGCTGCTCACTTCCCAGATCGTTATCGAGAACGTACTCCGCATGTGACCATCGCCACGCTAGCGAGATACTTACTGTGTATGGGATACTGTAAGCGGAGCAAGAGTCCAGCCAACGGCTTCGACCACGTCTACCAAACCCCAAGACACATCGGCCTGTATACGATCGGCATAGTCGCCCGTGGTACAAGGCACAGTAGGCCACGGAGTAGTCTCGACGCTGGACTTCTCTTCTCCACAGTAGTAGCGCTCCAACCGTCCTCCGCGCCCACACAAGGCCACACCAGCAGTTTCCCGATGTGGCAGCGGAGCCTGAGGGTCCGCGGAGCTTTGTTCAGAGTTTGTAAGGCGAGCTATTTATGGTGTGGGCGCGTGAGGTTGGTTAGAGTTTCGGTGGAGATGTCAAGTAGGTTAGTGGGGTATTGGGAGGACGTTCACGCTAATTGGTTGGCGGCTTGAGGGTTTGATTCGATGTTTGGGGCGGAGAATCGCTGGGTGGAAAGAGGCTTGAATATAGCTTTCATGGTATAGGATTCTTATGTCCAAGTTCATCTTTGATGCTGTTAGAAGCCACCACCGCTTCGTTGCGCGTGGAAGAAACGAGGACCCACCATATTAACATAAACGATGAACCGCTGCTCTGCACACGCGCAGAATCTTTTTGAAATAAAAGGTTCTACACTCTATTGAGAATCCCAGGTAACTTGAGATATTCGAAAGCGCAAGTGGATAGACAGGGAAAGTGAGGTTGCAATTGTGCGGCTCAAGTGTAGGTAGTTCTTCCCTCGGTACATCCATAGCACACCTCGGCGTTTCCTAGCGCCGACCACATTCGACATCAGCACATGACGTGCTCACACAAGTACCACAAGCCCCGATCCAAGAAAGCAAAAGAGACACACAGGACGCCCAAGGTAGGAGTACAAGACACGTTGTAAAAGTGAGGTATCGGGGTGGGTATAAAACGAAGCACTGCCTACGTGCTGAGGCCTCTCTGAATGAGCTTTCCAAACGACCATTTTCTACCCTAAGTTGCTTTTACGACGCATCTTGCACCCCTACCTCAGGACCAACTGTGACAAGTCCGAACACACCATCAGCAGAACAACCAACCTCATCGAACCCAATCATCAACACTTCCACATCCAGCAGCTCACCATCCAAACCATCTAACCACGCCGCCATCCCCAATCCCTCCCAACCGCGCTACCGCCGCAACACAAAACATCTCTAGAAATCCCATTCCAAATAAGTAGAACAACGCCGCAAGAACAATCCCATAATGTCTCCGTCCCCAACACCAACAGTCTACTTCGGCTACGGCTCCAACCTTTGGCTCCACCAAATGCGCACCCGCTGCCCCTCCTCCACCTACATCGGCGTCGCCCGCCTCCCCAACTACCGCTGGCTCATCAACGACCGCGGCTACGCCAACGTCGTCGAAATAGACACCTCTTCCCCATCCCCCTTCAACACCACCGCACCCACCTCCGACGTCGTATACGGGCTCGTCTACACGCTAACCCCCACCGACGAATCCCGCCTCGACCGCAACGAAGGCGTCCCCATCGCCTACACGAAAGAGCTCCTCCCCTGCACCTTCTGGTCCGGTACCACGTCCACGCCCGTCGACGTGTCGAAGCCCCCGACCGACGAGGAGAGGAAGATGCTCGTTTATATCGACCGCGAACGCACGGCTCCATCGGAGCCGAAGGAGGAGTATGTTTATCGTATGAATAAGGGGATTGACGATGCGCTGGCTTTGGGGGTGCCTAAGAAGTATGTGGATGAGGTTATGCGGAAGTTTATTCCCGAGGGGGGGAGTGGTGGGGATGGGGATGGGAACGGGGACGGGGAGGTGGCGGCTAAGGCGTTGAGACAGGCGACGCAGTTTGAGGATGAGAGTGGGGTGATGTGAGCGGGTGGGGGATGGGACTGAGGGGATAGGGGTATTCAATTGTATCACTTGTGCTGAAATCGACGGGGAAGATGGCCAGATAAGTATAGAAACTTCACATGGGCGCGATACGACTTGTCCGTTGAAAGAAGACACCCGAGATGTGAATATTCCAGCAAAATAGGTATGAGCAACGGTACGATAGCACACGTACATAGTCCTAGACATGGCTCAAGTCCGCAAAACTCGATGAATGAGATTAAAAGAAACCCCCAGCACTGGAGCATCTAGTTCCACGCACACAGGGCAAAGAAAGAAGTCTTAACTAAACCTCAGGCTATCATGGCAAGACAACTCGCCATCAGCTATCATTCCGTTGCTCCACACCAACATTTCCCTAAACTCATGCATCCAACCGCACAGCCTCCACACCACACCTACGCTCTAAGCGCCCTCGCGAGCCTTGCGGTAGCTGGCCTAAGCAACGAACAAATCAGTGGGGATTGCGGTATTTTTGCTGAACAAACAATCAGACCAAGGCTTTGCAGGAGGAAGCCAAAACAGGTGGGATGCGATTAGAAACCAGACGAGTCGTGGCGACGCACCTCTTGCTCAACCTGCAGCTGATCTACGACGGGCGCCAGCTCCGACAGAATCTCGTAAGCCTTCTTGTGGAACTCGAGCTGCGCGGCGATGAGGTCCGCGAGGTTGCGGAGCGGCTCGGGGGTGTCGAGGACCTAGAGAGTTAGCGATTGTATTATTGCGTAGGGGATATGCACCCACATTCTTCATGACGCCGACAGCCTCCTCCGTCTGCCCCACAAACTCGTCCTCGGCTTGCTCAATCTTGGCCCGCGCCTCCTCAGTCAACTCCTCCTCTGCGCCGGTGTTGGCAGCCTGGCCCGGAAGCTGGAAAGCACCACCCTTGGCGTTGGCCTTGGTAGCATCTAGACCAAGCCGTGAGTTCTCCACGGCCTTGCGGGCGCGCGTCGCAAACATGATGTTGGTGTTCAGGGTCGTACTCCAGCCCGCCAGAAACCTGCTCTGGATCTGGGCGTCCTGTGCGAGCCTAGCCTCTCCGACCTTCTCGCTGGCGACGGCGAACTTCTCGAGTGCGGTGGCCAGGGGGTCCTCGCCGGCGCCCGCGTGCTCACCGGACAAAACGTGCGAGCTGTTGAGGGCGGCGCGAGCCACGGCGTGGCTGAACGTCTTGGGCTGCGGCTTCGCGGACGGCGGTGCGGTCAGGGCGGCCTGGGCCTCCTGCGGAGAGGTGGCTGAAGAGAGGAGCGAGACCTTCTCCGAAACGGTCTTGCCGAGGTCGTTGAAGGATTCGCGGATGTTGGTCGGGTAGTCATAGGCTTCGTTTGCGTATTGGGACCTGTCGGGGCGTGTCAGAGGCTTGACAGCTGCCTGATAGGGGATGCGGAGGTGCCATACGTGACCTGGAGCATGGTGTTGTGCACCTTCTTCAAGGCATCGACGCGCTTCTCGAGCTCGATGTAGTCCGGTGGCAGCTGGGTCTGTCACACGTCTTGTCAACGTCCATCCAGCCATCATCTTGGGGGAGAGCGGCCGTCTCTCGGGAGATCGAGGGACGCTCGTAAGGACGGTCGCACCTTGTCATCCACCTGGCCCAGCGATTCCTTGACAAACTGCTGCGTCCGAGCCGCAAAGGGCGTGAACGTAGCACTACGCCGCGTCAGCATCTCTACAGCTTCGCAATTCGGGGAAGAAGCTGAACAAGGACCGACGGAGAACGGGACGAGCATACGAGATATTCTTGCCGAAAGCTTGAAACTTGTCCATGGCGGCGGTATTGACGGGATGCAGTTGGATCGGTGTGTGAGTGATTTGCGGGTTTTACGGAGCTGGATGGAGGTGTCGAGCTTGCATGTGGTGCGCGTTCCGCTGATGAAAGATGGGGGGACCGTGCGTGATGCGGCGGTGCTGAACCCTTGTGGCGTTGCCGCTAGTCTGCATCTGACTATACATGAAAGCGCCCATTCTTAATCCTTCATCCAGCCCTCAACGCTCGCCTTCACCAAATACAAAGTCTCGAGATGGTTCATCATATGGCAGTATAAGGCCTTGTCCGCCAGACATTAACATATATTTTCCGACTAATCAACGTCTACCGATCAAAAAGGGCACATGAAGGGGAATAGTAAATCAGCAGAGCCAACAGGCATCCACATCCATGTGTATAGAATCAAAGTGACATCAAATAACCGACCGAAAGACCAAAGAGACTCGACCCTAGAGCACCGCTGCATAAGATGCTAGCAACACACCGCCCATACGCCAATTCCATAGCTGCCTTGTGTGCGTGTACTGGGGTATCTCAACAATGTCCCCCTTCCGAATCTTGACCCAATCCCAAACGAAAGACTCTATCATAAACTTTTGCTCCGAAACTCTATGTGCGATCCCTTGCGGAAGGATTGCACCGGGAAGTGCCGCTCAACCGTAGGTCGTGGGGAAAGGAAGGGGCTGCAGTTCACCCTCGACGTTGAAACAAGGTGAAGTGCCTGCTGATTGCCATGGAGTGGGGTTTCGCTAAGATTCGCCGGATCAGGGTGGCCGCAGCTGCGGTGCACCGTTCGTGAGGCAATGTGACCACGCATGCAGGCCGCAAGTTGTGCGTAAAGTGCCAAGCCAGTGTGGCACAGAACGCCGTTCGGAACTCATCCAAGACACTGCATTGTGTCACAGGGCTGAACAATAGAGCGTTTCAGCGCACCCTGCGTGCGGAGCTGTCCGGGGTGTTATCTCGCCGCTGAAGCCACAAGCCTTTCAGCAAGCACACTCTGGGATATGGTCCCAATCGGAATGCGCCTGTGTCAGAGTGATCTGCATATCAGCCTGTGTAACCTGTCTCATCGGAGCATGGCACTCCACCGCTCATGCCCTCGATCGGCGTGTGACCCGCAGTGTATTCTGGCGGAGAATCGGAGATCGTGAGGGTGCTGAAGATGCCCTTCATTTCGCGCAAGTCCTCCGAGACCTGATCCTTAGGCGCCGTCGTTCTTTCCCGAATGAAGTCCTTGATCGAGCGAATTATGGGCGGACAGCCCTCGTCGTTGGGCAGCCACCAATCTGATGGGCCAATGCCCCATCCTTCGAGCATTCGGTTGCGTAAGACGTCGGAGTAAATGTATCTAGATATGTTGTTAATGACATGGACTACAGCGAAACGTGCGTAGGCCTGATCGTTCAACGTACCCAGCGGATTCTATCTTGACAAACTGTCGGCGGCACCAACTCGTAGTCTTTGCATCCTTCGGCATAAATATGCTCGCAATAGCCATAGTTGCCTGCGCCTCAATCACTGCACCCGGAGGTGCATTCGGATACGTGCGAATCGCTTCAAAAGCTTGCGCCGCCCGAAACGCCTTCTCGATGCATGCGGGATCGAATGGCTTGCGCAGCGCCATGGAGATCGAGATGTGGTGCATGAACATGATGCCGTACATGTCCATAACAAGGTAATTCGATGTCCAACGTTCTCCATCCCAGAGAATGCCGGGTTCGTGAGGGTTGACAATGCTGTCTTGGTCAGGAGCGCCGGGGAAGCTTTGGACCTTGTCTTTCGGATCGAGCAAAATGGGGTGGATATGTTTGTCCAGTCCATCTATCCTCGCACTCAGCTCGGCCAGTTGTTTCATAAATGCTTCGTCACCGAGCTGTCCCTTCGCCTTGCGCGAGAACAAGTCGTTCGAGTCTTTTGCAGCGAGTCGAGAATATGCGAATCGCTCCTCGTACCTCCAGCCCAGGTTTTCCGGGGCTTCTTGAGCTCTTTGGTAGTAATGGTTATGCACTGCGACATACCAGTCTTGGCTAAGGACCGACTCCCCACCAGATTGGAAGCCGACAAAGAGGTCGAATCGAATGTACCACAGAAGCACCTTGAGCAAAAAGTCGGATTGCGTAATCGTCTCCGGCGTGTAGAGTCTTATGAGCATATCGTAAGCGGCCTTTTGGTGGCCCATGAGATTGACCCAATCGCCTAGTACTTCCTGTGCATCCGATTAGCGAGAACTGGCTCATCGGCTGGAGTTCTTTTTACCTCTATGGCCGCAAGTTGCAAGATGGTCAGAAAAGTGGCCAGACCCTGCTTCTTGTTCTTGGTTATTGACATGCGAAGTTGGGTCACCGATTCATTGTAGTATTGTAGGAAGGTGGAAATCCGGCCGTCTGGTTGCGCGAGTGTGTGGAAGTAAGCGGCGTAGCCTACTACTGCGTATAGCAGAGGTTCGTACTTCAATGCCTGAGCAAGAAAGTCTCCCTTGAGAAAGTTGTTGGTGTCGCGCTTCAAGGAGTAGTGATGATGCGACATGTGGTTCTTGAAGTAGTTGAGGTAGAACTGTACGTCCTTTGGTAGGGCAGACATTGCTCTCCCCGTCGCAACCATCCTGGAGCCTGTATGGCTGCTTTTCCGTGGGAGCTGTGGGCGCACACTTGTAACAGGTGTCGTCAGAGGGGGCTCGGTTAACGGTGACGGGCTTCGATCGAGTGTCAACGCGGGAGCTTCAGAGGATTCCCGTGTATCGTGGTCCTGTTCCGCGTCGAAATCATCCTCTTCATCGTCCATGATCGCAGGTAAACGGTCCGTTCCATCATCATCGTGGTCTTCCGGCGACGAGCCTTCTACCGATGACGACTTTCCAGACCTCGACCCGCTTCTCCCGGTTTTTTGGGTAGACTGAGGTTCTGGCCAGTTGCATTCGCGGTTACCCTTCCGGCATCCTATAAGTAGAATCATAAGCGATAAGGTCAAGCCGTCAATGAGGGTTACTTACTCTCGCACATTGGGTGCGTCTCGTCGCACTGTGAATGGCGTCAGAACGGACATGTCTTCACTGCATGGTTCGATCAAACTCACCTTGACCCTTCGTTGTCTGCAGGTATAACATCCACTGCGAGTTCGACGGTGCTTGACTTGGTCGCCGGGACCTGGTCGACGTCTCACACGCGCATTCCCACCTTGGGCCGAATCCATTGCACCCGGGACGTCCTCGTACTGGCCCATATATTGTTGCTGCATCTGCGGATCTGGATAGGATACAAAGGGTCCCGGCAGTCCATGGTAAACAGGGCTTTCCGGTATGCCGTGAGCATAAGAGCCATCGGGTTGCATCATCGGCGGACCATTGGCTACATTGGGATTCGGGACGACATTATGATTGGAGTTGTAGTACTGCGGTGGGGCATTCGGATTTGGAGGATAGTATCCAGACATGATGCTGGCGGTGCAAAGAAAGAGTTGCGCTGCAGATGGTTGGCAGCTGGTGACAAGACGCTCACAGAGGTGTGATCAACGTCATCCGTGCCCCCGTAAGGTCCAGGATCGTGCAGGGGTCCACGGGCGATCGCAAGCGTTCTGCAAAAGGGTCCCGCACAAGGGCGTCAGGACGGGCGGTAGTGTTGACAAGGCGTGTTTGAAGATGGCGGACCGCTGAATCAAAATGGTATCTGAAGGCAGCGAGTGTCAACGAGGTGGATCAGGCGTGCGCTTGGGTCCCTGACTCCTTGCTAGCCCCAGAGGCGAGATCCCAGCTGGCTTTTAAACAAACGTCTGGGAGTCTCGATTCTCACCGAGCAGCAAGGCGGCCTTGCAGCGCAACACAGGCGGCGTCGACGGAGGCAGGTGAAGTGGCAGTCTGAAACGGACGGTGGTGCTGTCGATGTTGAACGGGACACGACAGGCACAGCAGGGACAAATCGAGATGGTGCGTGAGCTCCTGCTTGTGCCTGGCCAGAAGCCATGTATCCCACCGGGCCCCCAAGAACAAGCAGTGCTGGGCGCCTTCGGTCGGCAGCTAGAGTGCAGCAGTGCTCATGACATGCGCGGGGAGAAAGGCGACCCTGGCTCCACCATGCACACAAGGGAACAAAGGCGGCTACGTGCTCGTTGCAGCATGTCAACCCACACGGCCGTGCACGCTGCTCCAGTCTCGATTCGAGCCGGACGTTTCCGCTTTCCGCTCGCATCTTAGTGCAGCACCATGCGATCCTGGGAGCCTTAGCAGCCGCTGGCCGTGTCCCAGTCCTGGGGAGGGGAGCAAGCCTCGCGCCTGTCCTGGGGCCGCCAGGTCGCAGAAAGAATGGCTGGGGTCTACCTCTGACTCGCTCTGGATTGCCCTCTGCGGCACCGCGGCCAACATCCCGGCGATGATCGGACGTATTGATTGATGCTCACGATTGTCGGACGTGGGTCGGCGCTCGCAGTCCTCGCCGCGTCGAGCCTAAAGTCATGATCGCCTTTGCAGCTTGCGGTGGGGCCAAGGCCTGCAGAGATGACAGGAGGGGCCACAGCCGGTCCAACGTACAGTATGAGGCCATGTGAGGGAGCCGTGTCCCGTTAGCAGCAGGCAGCTGTCGTCGACGAATGAGGTCCGGCGTCGAGGGCTGATGAAAGGACGGCAATTGGGCTTGGTGGACGTATCGGCGGCGCCACATCCAGAGCCCTTACTCAAACCGCATAAAGGCGCCTGCAGGCCGCTTTTGTCATGAGAGCGAAAGATGTATATCGAATTTGGCCAGCCGCCCAAAGCAGCGCGAGCCCCGATGCACAATGCACGATGCACTGTCAGTGCCCGCCGGGCCTCCCTTGACCGTGGAGCCTCATCAATGTTGGGTGCGTCAAGCAGCGAGCATACCGCCGTATCAGCGGCCTCGCTATCCTCTCTCCCGGGGCGGCTAGCGGGCCAACCGCACAATGAACCCGCCTGACACCCGTTGGCAGCAGGTGGCGGCAAAAGAAAAAAGGTTTGAAATGGCTGCCGGTGGGCACGCCAGCTGCAAGCCCCGTCGGTGCTGGTCTTCTGTTTTGTTCTGCTCGACGCCGCCGTCCCGGCAGTCCGGACGTCTGTCGACAACCTGCGTATTCGGGCGTAAAGTGCATTGAACAAGCCATTCATCGCACACCGGCGCCGCCGACATGCCCCGGGGAGGGGAAATGGCACCCATCGTGAACGCGGCGTGCTGCTGATGGATGGCCCCATGGCGCAGAGCAGAGTTTGATGGAGCGCCGGATCCTTGCGTCGCGCCCTGGCAGTGGCAGGGAACAGCAGGGAACTCTCTGCACTGCTGGCCATCGACTCTAAAGATGGACGAGGTACAGCCATGTCGTGTCTGTGATGCCCGCCCGCAAGACGCCAGTGGGCGCGCTGCGATGATCCTGTATACTAATGCAATAGTAGAGACGCAAGAGGTGGGGTTCCATGCATGGCTTGACGGGAAAGACCTTACAGATTCTGTGTCTCTGTGCCTAGCGTCCCAGCGGCGGCTGCAGATGACCTTCCGTCTGATGCTAAGTGGTGGATGTTTCGAGGGCACGCCGCGATGGAGCATCTGTACGTCATGACGGACACTCCCTGATTCACACCACGCCCGATCCACGTCCACGTCCACATGTACATGTCCACACGTCTTCCTCTAGCATGGCCGTCGCCCTACGAAGTGCACGTCTTACCCCCCCTCCCCCCGAGCGAGCCGTATGTGCCGAAGACTGCAGCAGACGCTACTTACCACACACCTTTACCCAGCGGTATTGGCGGCGAGTGACGGACAGCAGGCCAGAGGCATCAACGGCTGGAGACTTCAACCATGGGCCGGTGGTGCTTGGCCTCCCCAGCATTGCGGTGGACAGTTGGAAGCCATGGCGGATGGTCAATGTACAGTACCGGCGCGGTGGGCGGGCGCCACGTGCCTCGCAAGCTTGAACCCTGCCGTAGCAGCAGTCTCCAAGTAGGAGACCCGTCGATCGGCCCTTGAAACACACAGACTGTCGTTGAAACGGACATGTCGCCCGCCTGCACTTCGACCTCCTGCGCAGAAACCTCTCTACCTGTGACTGTACGCCCTAGTAACGTGTACGAGCCGTGGCGCCTGCTCTTCCGGCCTATCCGCCGCCCAGGTTCGTCCGTGGGTGGTGGTGTGTCGATGCTTGCGATATGCCCGGAGATGCATATACGGCAGTCCTCTAGATCCACCGTCCGTCTTCGGCGCCAGCAGGCCATCGTCGTCATTCGCGGGATGAGCAGCAAAACAAACTTCAAGCCCCGGTCTGATTTGCCGTCAAATGAGCGCTGCCAGCGGCCACTCGCAACACGAGCCATGCTCCCGTTTGGGCAATCGGTGTTCACTCTCATCCCAACCTCACCTCGAAGCCCAGGCTTTATCATCCCATGTCTTGGGATTCGTCCAAAGGCAGAAGCCCCGCATACATGCTCTCTCTCTCTCCAGTTGCTTTTTGTCCTGCCGTGCACTGAGCACGGAGACACAGCAGGGCGGATGGTCAAGTGACGGTGCGCCATGGTGGACGCCAGCAGCGGCAGGCGCATGAACGGCCGCCGACGTTGACAGATTGCGGCGACGTTGTGACGACTAGGCTGTCGAGGACTCTACCGCGAAGGGCTAGTTTTCGCGAACTCTGCAAAGTTTAAACACCATGGCTGCCGGCCGCAACCTTGCCCTCTCGGGTCCCGGTACGCCTCGTGTTGCGCGTTGTGATGGTGGACCCCCATAGTAGGAAACAAACATCAGATGTCTTGCTGACCGAGCGCCTAATGTCGAGTCCGCGCTCAACCTCAACCTCGAGTCTGCATGTCCACCTTTCGCGGGGGGATCCATGTACACCACCCCCATCCCTATCTCCGTTCCTGGCGGCTACCTACTCGCTTTCGGACATGAGGAGCTGTGATAGCCGCCGTGCAGGAGCCGTGCGGTGCCTGTGATCCCCGTGTCCCCATTCCCAATCCCACGGGGCGACTACATTCATAGAAAAATATTGCCCCGGGAGGCCCTCATCTCATCAGCCTCTGCACTACCCATCATCTACCCCTCTAACACGAACCCTCCCTAACTTAGAGCATCAAGATCATCCTCTTGGCACTCATCTCTGCCTCTCGCCACCCAAACCCAATCCTCCCCCCATGTCGGCTTCCAGAACACCCCAAGTCCCAGCAAACCTTCACTCCATGAGTCGTACGAGAGATAAAATCGGGATTCCTCCCGCGGGTGCGTGCACGCTATAACACATGCCGACCCGTCGAACTCTGCGGATACTCGCTGCATCGAGCCCGTCCGCCGTTGGCCCTACCCTGCGCTGCCATCATCCTGGAGCCCTTCATTCCAACAGCCGGTCCTATACGAATACGCGCGTTCTCTCCGAACTGGAATATTGGACATTTCATCAGTTCCATTTGCCTCCGAAGCACGGGCTCGAATTGGTGGCGCTAGACCTCTGCAACGGCGACTTACGAATGAGTTACCATAAATAGCTAGTGAGATGGGGGGAAAAGCGGATGAATTGAGCTTCCACGGTAGATATCATCATATCACACACACTGTCGTGAGATTTGACAGCAGCTATATTATCATATCACACACACTGTCGTGAGATTTGACATCAGCTATATTGCTGTTACAGCATGCGACAAAGGTCTCATCTTCGCCAGCAAGCTCATGCGCATTACGGTGCTCGCATTGATCTTCCACCACAATTTGATAGATGGCATGTACACGCAGTTCCATATAATAAGGTGGAGAGAAATGTTCGTTGCAGTCATGGCGCCCGTTTCGCGTTGGCAGTCCTCTTCCCAAACAACAAGGAAACATATAGCCATGGATATCCCAGAATCAGATGGCGCGCTCGTCGCTCGCTCACCCCTGACCCAACGCCTCTTCATATTCATCATTTCCCAAATCAAAACAAATGCCCTGATCCCAGTTCAATGATATCTCAACGTCGCTATACCTATATTCCCCTTTCCGAAAGCTCAGTACGGCCTATATACCCAAACCCGCACCGAGAGACGCCTAACGCTGCAAAAACTAAATGACGAGGTAATGACGAGGTATTACGACGAGCCGTGAACCTGGAGCTCCGGCGAAACAAATGGCTTCTCCGGAGAGGGCAGCCGTCATTGGATAGATCCAAAATAGAGAGTACCGAGACTGCATAACACGGCAGGCTGACGATGCAAAAATAGGGCAGCCGGGGTATCATGCGACATCCTGCATCGAGGCATCGGCAACATCGAGATCGGGGTTTGTGACCTGTAGAGCAGGCTCCGACTTTTCATCAACACCTTGGCCTCTGCACAATGGGCATGAGTTACGACCGGTTGTCAACCACTGCGACGAAGTAAGCAATGTGCGGTAATGATGGCGTTTGTAAACTCACCTGGTCGATACATTCCTGGTGGAACAGATGTCCGCACTGCACTAGCTTTCTGGCGGCTTCGTCAATCTCAAAATCGGACAAGCACACCAAACAGCGAGCATCGGCTGGAAGTGCGACTACATCCGGACCTTCGACAGCCACAGCAATAAGCCCCGGTGGCTGGAATTGGATCGTGTAAACCCCCGGCGCGGCAGCAACGTCTTCCTCGCTTGCTACGGGTGGTTTCGCGGGACCAAGCATACTCGAAAGAAGGAGCATATCTTCATATGTCGGCGAGTCGGTAAATAGACTCGGTGTAGTGAGTATTGGGTGGTTCTCGGGGTAGCTTCCCCCAAGCACGTAGATGATCCAGCTCCGTGAGCCTTCTCCGGGGTTGTGGTCAGGTTCAACAACCCCATTCCGGCGCGCAGAGCCAGATCCAAATCTCGTAAAGTCGGACTCGCTTAGTCGTCGCTGGCGAGGCGTGCGGTGATGTGGTTGTGGCTCCTCCACTGTGGGTTCCAAACTAGCACCAGTAGCCCGACGTATGAAGCTGCCACGACGCGAAGGGGTCGAGGACTGTACGGTCGGAGATGGAGGCGTTGGGAGGGTCGGTGTCGTTGCTCCGGACGAGACGGCGGAGAGGCCAGAGCTGGCGGGGGTTGAGGGCGGCGGGAGGGGGCCTGAGGGCGAGTCGGTGAGAGTGGACCATGGCCGCGGGCGGTCGGGTGCACGATAGTGTCGTTGATTGTCGTAGCTCGAGGAAAAGTTGTTCACCCCTCCCATAGAGGCACGCCGCCGATGGCTGAACCGCGTGCCGTTTTGGGGCTGACGCAGCATCCCGTCCATCGCATCGTCTCCTGGGGAGGCCAACGGCGTAGGAAAGCTAGAAAGAGCGTCGAGGAATGGCGGTATGTTCTCGTCCCGCTCGTTCCCGCTCCCAGGGTTGATGGACCTGATGCCCACGATGATGATGGGCACCATCCTTCCATCGCCTTCGCCCTCTCCGTCCTGGTTGTCACCAGTTCCCCCGCGGCTGCCTGATCTAGTCTCACTCCTCCGGTTGCCAGTCGGGCTTCCGAACCTGAACATCCTGAAGAAGTTGAGCGGTGCGGGGTTGCTTCCTGGAGCCTCGCTTCCTTCGTCACCTGCGTTGCCACTCTGCCTCAGCGCTGACGCTATCCTGCCATTCTGCAAAGCTTGCAAGAAACTGTCGAACGTTCCGTCCTCGCCATCGCCCGCAACGTTCCGGGCTTCCGAGACGGCTCTGTGGTCGTCGCCCATGAGGGAGGCTGCGGTGGCAGCTGCGGCGACCGACAGCAGACGGGAGAGCATGGCAGCCTGGTCCTCTTCTCTTCTTATTGGAGATCGCCTCCGACGTAATGAGCTTGTCATGCTCCGCAGGCCCCGATCGGGTCTGAACGAGGGTAGCAAAGACGACGTCCTCCCATCCCGTCTCGCCGAGCTGAGCCGCGGGGGAGGTGATTGAGCGGACTCGGCACTGGTATTGCTGGTGTTGGGCAGGGCTTCAAAGTTGAGGTCCAGCTCCGGCACCTGCACTCGCGGAAGATATGGGCTGCGTTCGTAGCCCGTGCTCGTGGTATGGCGGAGGGTGGATCGCGACGTCGCGGTAAAGGATGTAGTCGAAGAGGAAGCGTACGCCGAATCTACGTCTCGGCTCCTCGTGGAAATGCGGCGGTGGAGTAGGCTCGGTATAGAAGAGAGCGATGAGCGGGCGCGCGTCATTCTGGAGCGGCGAGGAGGCGTGCTGATGACACCTTCCGGCCCAGACGAGCCAGCATCTGAGCGCTCATACGGCGCGGAAAGGACGTTGAAGGGGTTGAAGCGCTGCGAAAGGGGCCGTGAAGACGGGCGCGGCACCTGCACCATCTCAGGCACGCTGTCGCTCGCAGCCTGCGGTGGTGGTGGCGGCGGCGGCGGATGCAGCGCAGGCGCCCATGATGCCGGGCGTAGTCTGCTGCGGGGACGCGAAGACGAGTCTGGCGAGCCCCGGGAGTTGGCCTGGCCCATACTCGAAGGCCTGCCAGCAGTGACGGCGGGCCACGAGAAGAATAGTCGGGGGGTAGGAGGGGAGCGTTGTGGTGGTGGCGGCGGCGGTCGTGCGGTGAGGCTCTTGGAGGCGTCTCCAATGATGCCAAGATAGGCTAGTCAGCTGCTCGACGACGGTGGACGTGATGGGCTGGCCCTGGAGTTGCAGACAGACTCCCTACGGCATCTGGCCTGGCGCGGACAGCGAGAGCGACACTCGGCTCGAATCATGCTCGCTGACCCCAATCACGCCCCCTAGTCGTCGTCGTCGACATTGGACTGCAGGGCCCGTAGCAGCGCAAACATGCAGCACTTTGCTACCCATCTGCGGCCCGGCCAGCAAACCACACACTCGCTGCGCGCCGGCCAATACAAGAACATCACCAAGCGGAAACATGACGACGAGAGCGAAGGGCCGCTGGACGGCCCCGGCGACGACGCAAAGGGGCTGTCTCCCGCCTCAAACGCGCAATTAACACCCTCTGACATCCCACAAACAGAGCTCCCCCCGCCCCCCTTTCCCCACAGCGCTGCTCGATCCTCAAAAGACCAACTCAACTACGCCAAAGTCCAACAGCAACTTTCAAGCCTGAATCCCGCTGTCTACACCGCTGATGCCACGTCCAAGAGCCATGCCATCGGCGGAACGGGCGAGAAGCCTGCGTTGAGGCAGACGCACCTGGATGTCTTGTCTGCTGTAATGCACCGCTGTCTACTCGAGGGAGATTACGATCGCGCAGCACGAGCTTGGGGCATGATTTTGAGGACCCAGGTGGCCGGTCGCCCCATCGACCCGCGCAACCATGCGCGCTGGGGAATCGGCGCGGAGACGCTACTACGCCGGAAACATCCAAGCCACTTCAATAGCAGCCAAAACGAACACGACCAGGAGCGCGGCGCTGATGACGAGCAATCTCGAGCAGAGGGTGACGATATCACTGACGCAGGCTTTGAATTGGCACGGGACTACTACGAGCGCTTCATTGTGCAATACCCGCACCACAAGACATCACACCCCCAGGCCGTTGATAACAGGATCTTCTATCCGCCCATGTTCTCCATCTGGATCCGATCCGTTCTTGAGAAAAGCAAGGATGCACGACGAAAGCTGATCGAACGTCAACGCGCGAGATCCGCAAGCGTTGCTTCGGAAGGTGATACGACAGTCACAGCTGCCGACGTCTGTGCTCGAGAAGAAGCAATCCACGACGAGGAGATTGCTCGTGCAAGGGAAATATGCGAACGACTGGATCAGCTTGTGGTATCGCCACCATTCGACAAGCATGCACAGCTTCTGCTACTGCGAGCCAATGTTGGACTGTGGATCAGCGACCTCATCGTCGGTGCTCGGAAGCCCCAACAGCAGGACGACGATGAAGACTGGAACATGGACGCTAGTGAAGATGATATTCGCAGCGCCGCTGAGTCAACAACAGAAAAGATGAGGAAGCATACAGACAGCTTGGCAGAACTACGGCGAGCTCAAGAGTACTTCATCCGCGCCGAAAAGAATACCAGCGGGAGCGCGGGTGCTGCGGTATCCCGCGTAGAGATGAAGATCAAAGATCTCATAAGACAGATAGCAAAGTTGGGCGGATGATATCTCGCTCGCAGGCCAGCATCCGATCCTCGGTCGACTTACTTAGTATTCCGCACGGAAACTACACATATGAGCATTTTCATTCCATAAGGAGACATACCCGTATACCTAACTTTTACATGCCGCCGTCCTCCCCATAGCCGGCTAATCACCAGCATGAACGCATCAGCACAAACCGCGCGTTTCCGCACAGGAGAGACACTTCGGCTCATGCCGCCTACCCAAGCACAAGTTTCACATAAGCCTTCGTAAGCCCATGTAAGCTTCACGCCCCATTCCTCGGCACGTACAAGGACCCTTTGTGTCTCCCGTCGGCTGCCACAAGAAGGTACCCGCCACCGCGCAGGTAGGACCTGTGCCAGGCTTCGCAGGCGACTTGTTACACCGTTCCCCGAAATCCTACGAGTCTATCCCGTGGCTCGTAGTAGCTTGCCTCCTGAGCCAGAACCAAGCAGCGTACTGACTACGCTCATGCCGTTGCCGCTGGCCGTGCGCCCAGCCAAGTTCATAATCAAGGTCATCACCGTGACCTCCAAGATCGTGAACGACCAAGCGCTGAGGCCTGCATTACGTTGCTGAAATGCGCAGCGCGTTAGTCATCGCGCCCATCGACTATCGCTGTGCGTATAGCTGTGTCCGCGACCATCACGAACAGTCCTCAAGAACGAGTGCTCGCACTGCGGCACGCACGTGTCCATCAAAGTCCGCACGATGTGGGGACTAGGGACGAAAACCCGCGCACGTATGTGCATACGGCAACGCAGCCGACGTCGAGAAGATGTACGCAACACATTCAGGTGCCATGTACGCCGAGATGTACCACTCACGATCATACTGAGGGCGGACGCGAACAAGAGCACCACGCGGCCACGGTTGCGTACCATTTTCAAGATCGTCGCATTCAAGGGGTGAGACAGCGACGTGGCTTTGTGACGCATTTGTCCCTCTATGCGATACTTTACATCTGACAATATGACTCTTGACCGCATCCAACAATTATGTCGTGATACGCTGTCTAATTCGAAGGTCATTCGTCCGTATTGCAATTTCCTGGCAACCTGCCGCAAGCGAACCGCGCCCCTCACCCCATGGAAACTACACCTTGCTTCACATCCCTCGGAGACCACACCGCATCCTTGGAGCCACTCGTTACTGTATGCTTCTCTGATCCCTCCTTCCAATCGATGAAGCAAAGAATACCGAACGAGATGACGGAAAATGAGGAGCAGCTCGTAGGAGCAATGCAAGCTGGCAGCACGAAGATTCGCCACTGCTCTTAGGTCGACATCCCGGCCATCGCTTGCCAGTCAAGTTCCGCTCATGAGAAACCCAGGTTGCAGGTATGACCAGGGGTTGTAACACCCCTCTTCTTGTCTAGCCATGCGTGGGTCTCTCATGTCTCATTCTTCCGAGCGTACATTGGACTCCTATCTCCGTTTTATGACATTTCGGCACATCGTCAGGATCTAATGGACGGCCTTGAACCCGACGATGTTATTCTCTGGCTGTTGCCACATAGGGTTGGATAGACATTCGGGCCATTCCGCTATACAAAAAAAATTCACTATGCAGCCATACCTTTTGCGTCCTATTAGAATGTGAAACGAATCCTCAGTAATGCTAGAATTCTTCCCATGGCGTCCCAAAGCATGCACGAGCCTGTCCGATAGTGCATAGGACCACTAGATTGTGCATCTGAATCTAAAGCTCTGCTACTGAACGCGCCTGAGCTCAGTGGGAAGGCTTGAGGCGCCCCCGCGGACCATGATCTGCTTACAAGCCTGCATCCACTGATAATTGGCAGTGCGTGTTGCGGTGTTCTGCCTAGCTACGGCCGCAGTCGGACTCGACAGTCCACTCCTCACTCTGGCCTGATCATCAGACGGAAGCCTTGTGCTTGGCTTCGGCGTCTTTTTCTCGCCGATTGCGTGCTGGCGCATATGATGGCCACTATTCCTTAGAATGCACTTATACAGATACAGATACAGACTACTCTTCGATACGAACGACAAACTACAAGCTACCCACAGTAGAATGCTCTGCTTAAGACACAACTCTACCCTAACGCCGTCCCGGTTGGCGATGTCCGGGCCGAGTGTCCCGCCCATAGCTTGTTCAAGTGCTCCAGCTGCCGACCGACGGTAGAAGCAAACGTCTGCCGTCCCATTTACGAGGTGCTTTTGCCTCAGCTGGCCAATCTCCCGCGGTCCACCACTACGGGTCTCAATGGGACTGTCATCCCGCCTCCGTTTGTGACGCAGTACGACAAGGGAGCTGTCTGGCCAGTGCAGTCATCTAGGAAGGCCAAATTTTGATTCTGGCATGGGATGTGGGACCCGGAAACCTCCTTGTCGACAAGTGTACGTTGGACGTCGTGGTCGTGATTGATTGGGAGAATACAAGATATTATCCCGAAGAGTGTTGCAGGCTCTGGGGTGCCACGAATGATGACTACTACGCGCTCTACAGTAACAAAGATGCGCTGGGGAAGTTTATCAAGGCTCTCGAGGTTGAGATGCCTTTTTCTACGGCTTAGTTGTCGTAGCCTAATTGAGAAACATTCGGGCCTTTAGATCCTATTGCGAACTCGTCCATGGTGCTAACTCGTCCATGGTGCTAACTCGTCCATGTTGCCATGTTTCTCCTATAATGGGACTGACATTGTAGGTGAGCTAGTGGGTTATACTTAAGGCCCCGGGAGGGGGGCTGGACGCATATTCTGCTCGTCGGAGCCACCAACTCATGACGAGTTGATGCTGCCAGCATGATCCATTGCGTTCAGGAGCTGCTGTGAAAATAGAGTCAGATGTTATATTTAGGACGTGGAATCTTACTCCTGTTATATGAACAGCTAGACTGTTCACACATATATAACAAGCTAGCGAGGAAGTGTCAGTGGCTCGTAGCTTTAGCTATAGACATTTCCTGTTTCCTTTCAGTCACCCGCATATGCATGCGGCCATATGGGACATGTCACGGGAATGGTCCCACCTGATACGGGGTCTCAAATGCATACACTGCTCCACTTCTTGTAAAGTGTAAGTATAGGGCGTTAGCTGTAAGTGGTTTTATACGTACATCCAGTCAATAAGGCGTTTGCAGAATGATGCAAGACGGCTTCATCTTTAGCTAAGTGTCAGCAATTTCGCAGAGAGGTCGTCATAGTTTAGCTAGATCTAGTGTACGGCTAAGCCTGCGCTCTCGAGAAGAGCCGGAGTCTAAGGTCCGGTCGCTAGAATTGTAGTTTCCGCCTTGGTGCTCTACCCATCAACGACTTTGACTCCACGACAATAGTTTTCCAAAAGAAAATAAAGAAAAAGAAAAAAAGAAATAACAAACAATGTAGGAGAAGTCTTTTTTCTCTCGTATCACTCCAATTGCCGCTACCTCAGCAGCATCCGCGACCCGATATCCTCATTCAACCACATATTCTCTTCGGCGTCTAACAATGGCGACTCTCGTGCCTGCACCATACGTAGCATATCCTTCGGTTCTATCAGCCGCTCCTGAGAGTGGAAAGGGGTGTAACCAGGCCCTCGAACCACCTGGATCCACCCATTTCGACGGTGAAGTGACTGTAAGGCAGCTCAGTCTCCCACCTCTCTTCGACTCTTCAGCCAAGAGGACATATTCCTTGTCGTGATAAGGGGTGCGAATTATTCTGCAAATGCCTTTTGATGCCGTCGTTGTCCCTGAGCCCTCAAAGATTATAGATTTTAACACGGTGACAACAGCATGGCCACTGGTCCACTAATGGATCCTGCCGCGTTGTTATCGAATTGTCCTATAGAGAGTAGTTATCTTACTCTCTATCGGCTTTTGTTTTAGCGTTGTTCTATCCTTTAAGAGATCTATACGTCACAATGATGTTGGATAACGCAAGAGCAAAAGCATCACGATCTCACATCTCACAGTTCGTCGGCGTCCTCTATGGGCCGGCATGCATGTACAGTTGCTGCGGCGGACAGTCACATGACGTGCGCAGTGCCTCGGGCGCTACTGAGCATGGTGAGCGCTCGGTGACTAGGTCTGCTTAGTCGAACGAATCACACTAATCACTCTCAGTATGTAGTACTCCAAGAAGCACTCTTATAGTGCTTCATGTTTATTGGGTAGGCACGCATTCAAGTACTCGTTCCCTACAGACATCAATACCTGAGAATAAAGCCAAGCCCTCCGTACGTCTACACTTGTAATCCGAGGAGTCTCCGAGCGAATCACGATAAGCGCAGATAAATGATCTCTACAAAGAGTCCGACATTGCACCTGCATGCACGACCGCGGAAAACAATAGCCCGACACCAACATTCCGTACAAGCTATGCACACGCACCGCAAACACGAGCAGCCAAGCCCAGTACCACGGTGGGGAACAGTGGGGTCATTTATATCGGATATCTATACGAGGCGGTAAACCGAATCGTTGAGTCAACCCTCAAGGTGGGGCGGCCCAACCCGCAACCCCAGCTCCCAGGCAGGATCCTGCCTTGCCGACCACGCCCATGGTCCAGAACACCAGGTAAGCCGTGTGAATTAAGCCCTCCGTAATGCAAGTGTGCCCCAAAAGATGTGAAATGCCGAGAGGAAAGGAAGTGGCGCTAAGGAGAAACGCAAGGCTCCGGTGAGCGCTCCAGCATAGGGAAATGTAAGGGACGTCGAAAAGGTCTCCGTACGTGTGCCACCACGCGCCTCGGGATGCAGAGAAGAGGAAAGGAAGGAGAGTAAGTAGAGAGGAAACCGTACGCCAGAAACAAACCCATCATCACTCATATCGATATCGTCAAGCCTGACGCGGTCTTCCACCTCTCGTGAATGCGGCAGCATTTCGTCCACGCACTCATTTCCACGTCACCAATGTCGCACCACTCAAGTCCTGAAGCCCAGCAGACGCCCCAGCAGCTTCGTCTGGCGGGGCCGCCGAAAGTTATTCCACTCGGTGCGTCGCTCCTCCCAATCCGCCATCTGCGCCCACATGAAGTCCCAGCTTCTGCTCTCGTATATGGCCGCCTCCTCGCCTCTCAGACACATCTCGCGATACACGCGCTGTGCCCTCGCCCGTCGAGCTGCTTCCTCGCCCACCAGATAGGGATCCTCGAGCGGGTTCGCGGCATCCTCTGAAGAGGCCGTGACTTGGAACGGATACGCGCTGACGTTGGTGGTGGAGGATGTAGGGGAGCGCTCGGGCACGGCAGAGAGCGAGTTCAAGATGGCCGTCGTGTTGACCTGGGCTTGGTTCGCTCGTCGTCGTGCCACTGCATTGTACTGCCTTGAGTTGTTGCTCGTGCGTGTGCTACTCCAGCTATTGGCGTTGATCTCGCGGAAGCTCAAATTGTTCTGTCTGCTGGGGTCCCTGCTCTGGAAGCCTGGGGCATAGTGAGCGGCGGGGAGACCGCGGACGTGCTGGTTGGGTGTAAGCGGGGGGAGCAGTGAGACGGGCGTGCGTTGAGAGTGGTAGGTTGGGGTGTCGGAGACGTAGGAGGGGGCGGCGCTGTGGATGGAGATGGCGTCTGGATCGTCGCGTGAGTAGAGCGGCAGAGGCTCCACGTCCACCGGCGTAAGGGTCAGGAGGGTCGTCATGGTAAAGCTTATGTCTAGAAATGGTCGCGTGAGGAGAGCTGAGGGAGTCTGCAAAGAGAACACAGTAGGACCAGGGCAGAAGAGGGCGCGAGCTATCTCAGCAACACATGGAGCCGGGCGCTCTTACCGAGGACGTGGAGAGAGGGGAAGTCTGATAGAAGGGCCCTAGAACGAGGCGGTGCATGCATTCCATTAAATGTCGCGCGTCCAGGAGCACCGTCCAGGCACATGCAGCGCCCAAGCACTCATACCATCCCAAACCGAATGCCTGCAGACGCGGGCTGGGCGACACGAGGCGACTGTGTCTGCTAGCATGCTGGCGGGCACGCAGGCTACACGGGACGGGGGTGCAGTGCGGCTTGGAGGTCGACTTGTGTATGGTGGAGGGGCACGAGGGGGGCACTGCGCGGCGGGTTCCGCTATGCCGGGCCCCGCACTACGCACTTGGCCACACTGGGGCAGCTTCCCTATCGAGCGGCTGATATGGCCATGTGGATTAGGTGCTTGTACAGCCTGGCGCATGAGCAACCATTACACACCCCCCTTCACGCCCGTCCAGCCCTCGTCTTCCGCATCGTCCTGGTGGAGACACACCCGCTGCCAAGGGTTTGCAAGTAAGAAACATGTACATTCTGCGCGCCTCATAACGCCGCGCCGAGCCAAGGGTATACTGTCGAGAACGCCGGGAACCTAATGACGCATGATGATGGAAAGCTCCAACCGTGCCTGCAAGTACAAATGTCCAAAGACCCCACTGAAGCGTCAAGCTACGCGCTGCAAACCGGTTGTCAACGCTGATACCCACTTCACCTTCCGGGCGTACCGTGCAAGGCGATCCTGTTGCTGCGAAGCGTCCCCCCGTCGCTTGGAACTAGCCACCCTGGACCTCGCTGATAGAAGAGCAAACGCTGCATGTGTCATCCACGGCTAGCATAATGCCATCGTGCATCCCTCTACCGTGGAAACAGCCTCATCTGCCTTGAATATGCATCGTCATGCACATCCTCGTCCATGTACTCGTCCTCGATTTCGATTTTGCTCCCCAGAGCCTCCTTGGCCTCGCGCAGCATGTCACTCATCTGAGAGCTCATTCTGCGCAAGCGGGCATCGTCTTCAAACACCTCACGATGCATCTTGTTGATCAGGCGCTGGCTCTCTGGCGGCAATGGACTCTTCGGGTTGCTGATCGTATTCTCGAACATGACGGGCGAGCCGTAGCCTTGACGACTGTAACACCGAGGACTTCCATCCGATTGAGCCGGCGCCTTTGATTCTCCTTGAAACGACCGCCTATCCATCGTGGACCGCCGCGAGATGGGTATCAGGGACGGCCGTTTGAGACCGGGCGTCGACGGAGCCGCCCTGGACACTGGACGCGGGATTTGAGAGGGCGACCTTGTGTGACTGGGCACTCGCCGTTCGGAGAGTCGTGGCGTCGACGGTCGTGATATCATTCCGCCGTCCTGGTCGACCACCACCCAGTTGTCTCCTGTTTTTTGACGTTTCGACATCCTTGGCCGCTCATTCTCTATCGAATCTATAGAAAGCACGCCGTAGTCATCCTCGGGAAAGTGTCCAGGCAAGGGCTGCTGTATCGAACCGCTCGAGTGCTTGAAGAATGGGTCGTCTTGTAGTCCAAGTTTCGCAGCTACTTCTCCGTTCGCTTCAAAGGTATATACTTTTCCGCCTCCAGCTTGGAACCCACGAAAAGGCACTGCGCAGAAGTGGAAAAGCTTCCCAGCCATCCCACCTACAAGGTTCATGAGCGAGTTGACGACCCACGGCTTCGCGCCATTGGGTGTTGCTGCCACCTCAGCTGCGAACAGGTGTGGCGGCAAGCCGGTCGGGGGGCTTGTCGGTGCTGACCACGTTCCGCGCTGCTTTTCGAGGTTGAAGTAGTCGTCGTAGTCGCCGTTGTGCCTCGCATATCGATCCATCCCCTCTGTGCCCCCAGCCAGCTCGTATCGGTCGTTGGCCAGCGGCGGAGGGCTTTTGGCATTCGAAGAGCGAGAGTAGTCAAGCGAGTGTGCCCACGAATCTGTGCCAGGTGTGTGTGGTGTCGAGAAGGGAGGGTAGGCAGGCTCGTCGAAACAGGAGCGCTTGCGGGTCTCGTGGACATCCGAATCGGTCACCTGCCGACCGGTGGTTTCACTCGCAATCGCGTACCGAGGCGTCGGCCCAGATAGAAGTGGTCGAGAACCCGCACGACTGCTGGCGTGCGAGGGGGAAAAGAGGGGCATAATGGACTGCTTTCGAGTTGCGGCTGCCATGCGGAGTGGTCGAGTTTACATGCGTCGGTCGGAGAGGGCAGCGCGTGGTCGCGCTGGGAACGCGGAAATTATTGGCGAAGCTGCAGGGCGCGCGGGCCAGTCCCAGAGAATGGCGGATCGTTAGTGACGCATGTTGGCGGAGACGGTGGGCGACTTCGTTGCGGGAAGTGTTGAGGTGAAAGCCGTTTGTTTGGGTCCAGGGTGGAAGCGTCGCTGGGGAAGCCGACGCGAGCGAGTCACGTGTTACCCCGGCCCGAAGCCCAATTTAATCTGGAGTTGCACCAGTACGAAAAGTCGCAACACCCTTGCTCAGCTGTAGCCAATGTGATACTGACTCCGTAAGCCACAGCCTGCCGACTATCCAGAACGAGCTGGTTTCGGCCACAGCTCCTTCCGTGCCCTTTGCGAAAAGCAGGGTCCATATATCGGCGAACCAGCGCAGCGGATGACGCCCCCACGTTGAGCATCGAATCAACTCATTAGTGGTCCCTGGTCTTAGACAACCACGAACCATGTGGGATGCAAACAATTTCGCCTCTGTCCAAATCGAACCTCAAGATGCAATAGGAGAATGATTCACCTCATCTGCAAGTCCCCCGTCTCATCAACTGTCATTCTACTATTTGCTTTCACTGTGCAATCGACAGAAGAAAGTAAGAATGTATCTAAAAGGTTGCGCGAAATCTTCCACCCATATACTCCCCAGTCACGAATCTGGTTCTTCATGTAGGTATACGGTATGGTTACGATCCACGGACTTCTGCCTCTCAACGTTCCATACCGACATGTGCTACGAGCTCGTCAACCAGGAGAAGCGCTCGCCCTTAAAGACACTGTCTCTTCTCCCCTCTTTCTAGTCCCAATACTCCATTCTTATGCTCGAATTGACCACCAGCATGAAGCAGTTCACGCCCCTCGTTGTCTTCGGCCTCTGTGCTTCCGCGGCTGTCGTCCAAAAGGATCTCCCCCAGCTCGATCCCGAATGCATCAGGTACGATACTTGCTTCAGAGATCTCGAGTGTGAGATGCCACAGGAGATTCCGGACAACTGGTGAGTACATCTAGGTTGACATCAATTGTACAGCAGCCACTGACAACAAGTGGCAGCTTCCGCCCGCACTATGAGATGGTGCGCCCTTTGCCCACGAGTGGAGAGCGCGGCTATACGTTGGCTATGGAGGAAGTCGTATCGGAGACCAGCACGAGTCCGGTCGAAACTCAAAGTCACACCATCACTTCGGCATCCTCCACAGAATCCAGCGTTTTCTCTTCCAGCGCAATCCACCTATCGAGGACGCGTCACCACCCCCTGGCTGCTTCTCACCGCACTCGAATCGAGACTTACACGAAAACGGTCACCGAGTACATTCCCAAGCCGACGACGGTGACGGTAACTAAGACGGTGTTGCCGAGCACAGCCGATTTCGTGTCTTTCTCGAACGACACTTCTACGACTGCCCAATTGCCACCTACTCTGATCAAATCTGCGTCTTCCTCGGCCAAGAATTCTACATTCGCCTGGCCCACTGTGCCTGTCAAGGCTTCTTCGGTCCCGTATTCTTGGATCAAACCTTCATGGACCCAAGCGTCATCCACCAAGGCCTTTTTGACCAAGACCACGTCAGCTATATTCACACCGATCAAACCTGCGCCTAGCGAGCATGCTTCAACCTCAGCTAGACCTACAAGGGTGATCTGGGGCCCCCCACCCAAGCCAGCTACCTTTGCAACCTGGCCTTATGCACTAGTGGAGCCAGCTTTCGACTCAAGCGAAACCTATACAACCGCCGAGGCCAAGGCCATCCAAACTACACGCGCCCGTCCAACTGTCACCAGGTGGGTTTAGGTTACCAGGAGGTCCCAAATCCATCTAGGAAATCTATTACTGTAAGCCTGGTCAGTTCACGTACTCCGCTTCGCCTCAAGACCGCCGACCATGGTATAATTGGTGGATACGAATGGGTGTGGGAAGAATTGCAATGTTGATGCCTACAATCTCTATCTTACAAAAGTTCGCTCTAATGCCTTTCCGTCCCATGCAATAATATACATAATCTACAACAAGTTTTACAGTCGAACTCTTACAAAGTGACTACCAATGCCAGCTACTCTGCCCAGACAGTCTGACTTGATATCTCACTCCTTCTGCCCCACAATCTCCGCAACCTTGCTCTTCACTGCGTCCATATCCACCGGCCCAACTAGCCTCCCCACAGCCCTTCCCATCACAGCCCCGACATTAACATCGGCCTTCTTCGCCTGTTTTTCGTTCGCCTCCTGCAGCTGCTTCACCACATCCCTCACTACGCTCTCAATCTCCTCCTCACCCACAACCTGTATTTTCCCCTTGAGCTCCTCCAACACGGACAACTGTGCCCTCTCTTTCTCCACCAGGTCCTCCCGCTTTGCCTTCTCAAACTCCTCGAGCGCGCTGTTTGACGCCTTTACATGCTTGGAGAGGAGCGCGTAGAGGCTCGCGTCGTTTTCTATAGGCTTTGCGGTTTTGGAGGCATTTGTTATCTCGGCGAGGAGGGCACGGAGGGTGCTGAGGCGTGGTTTGTCTTTAGCACGCATCGCGTTCTTGAGCTCGGATTGGAGGGATTGGAAGGTTGTGGTTGCGGGAGTGGGTTTGGAGTCGGCGGAGAGGCGGGGTGCTGTGGTAAGGAAGGTGCGGAGGAGGGTTGGTCGTGGAGTCGTGAGGGTCGAGCGCATGATGTGGAGGCGGAGGAGCGACATGATGGGTGGCCGTGTATGTATCCGTCTTGGGGGTGCTCTAGAGCTCTACAGCGAGTGAAGCTCAAGAAAGCCGGGGTATGAGTCTGCGGAAGGAAGGACGGCTATGATGTGAGCAAGCGCGGAGATCAACGTTGTCAGGCTCGACGTCACTATGCGATTCGAAGCAAGCGAATGTTCTCCTCGTGAAAGATGCAATTGAAGATCGACGCCAGATCAAAAGTTCGTGATTGACATGGTCTTTTAGCTCTTCCGAGTATACCCCTGCAGGGCTTGGCGCGGTTTTGTTTAGCAGTTTGTGTAGAGCTCCATTCACCACCGCCGATGCGCTTGTTGCCTCTGTCCCTTCCTCGCCGCGCGCGTTTTTCTCTCCCATACTTTCACAACACCGGCGCGGAGCTAATGCCGATGCCACCTCCCGGCGCATAATCCCAACCTCCGCCTGAACCTCTCACCAGGCCGCCGCAACCTCCGCGCAGCTCACCCGCGATCCATCATGGCCTCCAATATGCCCCCCGCGACGCCCCAGCGGCCCACTCCCGGCGCCTTCATCAATACCCCGGCGCGACCTGGTCTCTTCCAGTCGGCTTCTGTGCAGCAGCAGGCGTCAGCGCCTGTCGATACGCCCACACAACGCGCCGCGCGCACCATCAATGGCATGCTGGATCGGGACAACAGGTTCCCGGCATTGGAGCAGTATATCGGCCGTAGGTCTCTCTGAACTAAGACGTAATATAGTCAGGATAGTAACATAGCGCAGAGGGCTTCTCCGGAGAATACGACCTACCACAGAACCCAGCATGGGCGCCTTTCCAGAAACTGCGGACATTCAAGCACCCCGAGAGTGTTTTCGACCAGGTCAACGAGATGCAGATGAACACCAAAATGGGCCTCTTCGCCGAGATCAACCACGCCTACGTCTTCGTCGACAACCAGCTGTACCTGTGGGACTACACACACCCCAACCCAGAGCTGATAGGGTTCGAGGAGCAGGCGCATAATATTACGTGTGTGAGACTGGTCAAGCCGCGAGCAAAGGTCTTTGTCGACAACATCTCGTGGCTGCTCGTGGTTGCGACCGTGTCCGACATCCTCCTCATCGCCGTGGAATGTCAGACTGGCCCGGAAGGAGTGCACGGCGTGTCGCTGTACAGGACAGGGCTCCATACCTCTGTGCGCGGCCTGAGCATTACTGCTATTGAGGGCTCACCCAAGACGGGCCGCATATTCTTCGCAGAGGGCAACTCGGAAGACGTCTGGGAGTTGACGTATTCGCAGGAGGAGAGTTGGTTCTCCAGTCGGTGCGCCAAGAAGAACCACGTCTCCAAGTCTATCGGTCTACCTGCCCTGCCATTTTATGGGCCTCAAACTCGGACCGGAATCAAACAGATGGTCGTGGACGATTCGCGGAATCTTCTCTACACCCTCTCGACAAATAGCACTATCAAGGTCTTCCACATGCGCACGTCGGCGACGCTAGAATCTGTCATCACCCGGACACTTGCCCAGTTCAAGACCATGTGCAGCCATGTCGTTCGCCAGTCGGCTGTTTTAGACAATCTAAAGCTCGTGGGCATAGATCCCATCTCCGGTTACGAGGCAGATAATCTTTCCTTGATGACTACGACATCAACAGGCGTTCGGCTCTTACTGAGCACTACATCCGGAGGCTGGCTATCCGAGACTACCAACGCACCCAACAGCATGGCTGTACGTCACCTTCGCATACCACCGTCATCGCCCGATGCCCCGCCAGCGGCCCAAACCAACTCCAGCAGCACCCAAATGCCACCGTACCAAGGTGCCACTCCTCTCGGATTCGATTCGAAATTCCTGACAGAGACTGTTGGCGGTTTCCGTTACGCGCCAGGGTCCTTCTTTTGTTTCGTGGAGAAGAGTCCGAATGAACCCAATCACATTCTATTTGCATCAGCTCCGCATGCAGGTCAGCTCACTAACCTGCAAGAGCCTCCACGTTACGTCGAGACTGGCCAGATCATCCAGATACAAGGCAAGATGCAGGACATTGGAGAGGTCACGCAGCCCTTCTCTGCCGCGCATCGGCCGGCTGGGTTTGGAAACGAGTTGGCAGTGCAATTCGATAAGCCCGCCAGCGAGTACGCCATCCTCACACATTACGGAGTTGAGACTGTGCGGAGAAGGCGGCTTGTGGACATCTTTGCTGCCCTTATCAAGCACGGAGGTGGCTCGGATGGCATTGACACAGATGTGCGCAAGTTTGCCAAACAATACGGCCTCACAGAAACTGCTTCTACTGCTTTGGCCGTGGCGTGCGGTCAAGGCTCAGATGTTGGTCCTGATACCCGGGCGGCCAAGGTCACGGATCCGGAAGTGCTGGAATTTGCCCGAAAAGTCTTCATTGAGTACGGAGGCAAAGCTCAGCTGACGGAGAGCGCGACCGTTGAGGGTCTCAGCGTGGATAACGTTCGGGCCTCACCCCGTCATGACGGGATCGCGCTATATGTCGCTCGGCTTGTTCGTTCGATCTGGGACACACCCATAATCAAGGAGACTAAGAAGCCGGCTGGTATTGTCTTGGAATCTACCCACCGAGTTGCGAAACTGCAAGAGATCCAGCGCGCTCTTATGCAGCTTCAGGAGTTTCTCGATGCGAATAAGTCGTTTATTGATGGCTTGGCTGGTCCCGAAGCTCTAGGCCGGGTTGCGTCGAGGCAGGAAGAGGTGGAGCTGCAAGGCGAGAACCGCGCGCTAACGAGCTTGCTTGCAATGATCAACAACATCGTCGAGGGTATTGCATTCACCCTAGTTCTGTTCGAGGAACGGTTAGACGAGATTCTCCTTTTACTTCCCGAGCAGTCACGGCTCTCTGTCCGCAAGCTGACGTACCACGCTTTGTTCGCTGTCCCAGAGGGCAAGGGTTTGGCACGAGAGCTAGTCAAGGCAATCGTCAACCACAACATTGTTAGGGGCTCGAACGTGGAGACGGTCGCTGAAGCTCTTCGGAGGAAATGCGGCAGCTTCTGCAGTTCGGATGATGTGGTCATCTTCAAGGCGCAAGAGAATTTGAAGAAAGCAGCTGATGTGGGAGCCAATGCTGAGCGAGGTCGCATACTGTTGAACGATAGTCTAAGGCTCTTTGAGCAGGTGGCCAAAAGCCTCAGCTCAGAACACCTGAATGCGGCGATCGACAGGTATATTGAGCTGCAGTTCTACGCAGGTACGTCAGCAGCATTTGCCCTTGACATCTTCAGTCGCTAACTGTGTTACAGGCGCCATTCGCCTCGCACTCAAGACCGCTCAGGAATTGGATCGTGGAAACAAGGCTCTATCTTGGATAAAGGATGGACGACCAGCCCAGGACGCACGTCAACCATTTTACGAGAAGCGAACCGCATGCTACGGACTCGTCTTCAGAGTTATCGAGGCAGTTGACTTTGCTTTCAACGCCCAAGGCGTCGTCTCGCTAGACGGCGCCATATCGCAAATCACTCGCAGGAAGCACGAAGCTTACGAGCAGATCAACGACTCTGACGACGAAGTGTTTCAAAACCATCTCTACGACTGGTATCTGACCAAGGGCTGGGCGGATCGTCTGCTAGAGATTAATTCACCATTCGTCGTCGATTATTTACGGCGAAGCTCCGAAGAGGATCCTGCCGCTGCCGATCTGCTGTGGCGGTACTATGCTCATTATGGTGACTACCTGGGAGCCGCAGAAGTACAATTCCAGCTTGCGAAGAGTCCTTTCGACTTATCGTTGGAGAAGCGGATAGAGTACCTCTCGCGCGCAAAGGCGAATGCGTCAACACGATCCACTGGTTTCTCAGAGTCGGGTGTACGGAACCGACAATCGAGGCAAGAGCTTCTGCGGAACATCAGCGATCACCTCGATATTTCAAATATTCAGGACGATATCTTGCAGAAGATCAAGAATGATTCGCGACTGGTCGGTGACCGCCGTGCGGAGGTCATCAAGGTTCTGGATGGGGTCATCCAGCCTCTTGACGACGTAAGTACAGGGCTGCTAGTCTTTCTTCTTCGTTGTTTTAGTAGTGGGCGAATACTGACATATGATCTTAGCTTTACCACACCTACGCCGACCAAGCAGGCTACTACGACATCTGCCTCCTTATCTACCACTCAGCCGACTACCGCAACCTCGCTGACGTCCGCCACACCTGGTCCAATGTCATTGAACAAGCGCACCGTGATGCCGTCGATGAAGAACAAACCGCTCCCTGGGAAGGCGTCGCCCTCATGGTTGAAAGGCTCGGCCGTCGCGTCAACCTAAGCGAAAACATTTTCCCTGTCAACATCGTTCTCCAAATGCTCCTCCAATACGACGTCCTCAACTACACGCACGACCCCTCCTCGCTCGGCCACAATGCCAATCTCCTTCTATGCTCCAACCTGACATGGCCCATTGATGTCTTCATCAAGCTGGGTGCGCCCTTTGAGGCGCTGATTGCTACGCTGGAGGCTATGTGGTATGCGCAGGAGCAGCCATTCAAGGCAACGGGTAATAGGAAGTTGCTGCTCAAGTGGATGATTTACACAGTAGAGCAGTGGCGGGATTCGAGTCGCAGGCAAGGCGCACCATTTGGAGGGAGCGAAAATGCGATTGGGCTCGCGGATTGTTTGAGGGTTCTGTTGGCGAACGGAGAATTGTCGGGTGGGGGTGATGATGCGACTTGGGCAGAGAGGGGCAGGGTGGTGAGAGGGTATGTGGAGGAGGCTGCGCGGTGAGAGTGAGAGAGGTACATGAAGAAAGTCTCTAGAGTCACGCGGAGTCAGGTGGTTGGAGAAGCTGTGAGGACTGAAGTCTGCTAAGATATAGGATGTTGAATTTCGTGTTTGACAGATGGTTTTGAAGAGGGGGCTTTCACTTTCTAGCGCTTGGCGTTGACGTCGTTCTTTGGTGGGGCGTTCAAAGCATCTGCGAGATGGCTAGATGCGAGACGTTTCGCGGAGGCTGAGCATGGCGGGATTGGGACTATGGAAACAAGAATATAATGTGCTTGACACAGCACCCAATGGTCGTTCTACTGTCTCGTCTGCTTTGGTGATGTGTTACATGTCCGTCAAATATCGACGCTCGTTCGGATATGCTGAAAAGATGGCCGATTCGCTCGCGAGTGTCGTTACCGTGTTGTGTGGCGGGTTTCGGCACCATGTCTGGTCTCCCTGGGGATGGACCTTGGGCCCGCAGATAGCACCTAGAGATCCTTCTTCATAAGCGGCGCAAGGCCCTTCTGCTTCGACAGAATCTGATCAAGTCGGCCGTAGCAATCCACCGCCATGAAAACACCTAACACCCATCAGCATCGTCACGCATACCACATTCAATTCTCCACCGCTCAAAACAGTGACCAAGAAACCAAAATCTAAACTCACCAACAGCCAGATAGCTCCCGTACATACCCCCAAGCCCCTGCACCCCCCTTTGCGCTGGCGTAAGCTCATCCCACGACAGCATCTCGGCGAAGCACGTCAGCGTCGTGAGGCCCGTTTGGAGCCCGAAAACGAGCAGCGCGAGGGGAATACGCGGGTCGTCGCGAAGAAGGGCGGGGATCGCCCAGAGGGTTAGGGGGAGGTGGTAGAGGGCTTCCAGGGCGATGAAGAGGGGGAACCATGCGCTACGGCGTGTGTTAGTGTCGTGGGCGAGGACGAGTTGATGGTGGAGAGGGCGAGGACCCGGGATAGCTCACGGAGGATCGTAGAAGAATTTGTCGCCGTAGGTGGTGACGAACCAAGCTCTGGCGTCGGTCATCCAGGCTGGCTTTATGGCGGCGGGATAGTAGCCTGTAAGGTCGAAGCCTGGGGTTTGTTGTGTGGTTAGTTTCGTTTTGTGGAAGAGTTGAGTGACGTCGAACTTTCGATCCCTCATCTGTTCGAAGCTGTGCTCGGCTTTGGAATGGGGGAGGGGGTGGAAGCGTGAGAGGGGGAGGGAATGTGAGGAATGGTTCAAGCACATGCGTAACGCATGGGCTCTCGAACAAGAGGTTGCGCGTTTGGCTGCGTGTTGGAATCATGTGGTGACTTTTGGGGCCGCAATCGACGGAAAGAGAGTACATGTAGACAGACGTAAACATTGCAAAGAGACAACGAGAGGGGGAAACCCGAAAAGATACAAGCCACTCGGTCCCCAAGAAAACCAATGCCTCATCAACATGTCTTTCTCGCAAAAAGAAAACAATGAAGCACAGCCTCACTTACACAGCATGACAGGCAAATGCACCAAAAAGAAGACAAGATACACCAAATCCCTCTTCCGGCTCCATATCGACGTCGCCATCTTTCTTGTTCGACTAGCTCTTTCGGTCTTGCGTGCTGGCTGCTCAAGGGTGTTAGGCGTTCTGTTTCCTGTCGATGCTTTCTGTGTGTTGGTCGGTTGGGGGAACAGCGAGGAAAGGAGGATCGTGAGATTCGTGAGGAGAGGAGGTCCGAATGCGCTAGGCAGTATCTGGACAAAAGGGCGCTAGTACATATGAGAGTGGGGACGTGCGCATTACCATGCGGGGACTGCATGTAGGACTGTTTGGAGCCTGCTTATAAATGAATCAGTCTTGACAGGCCGCCTAAAAAGACCACAAGTCTCACATTCGCAGACAAGAGCACAGAGGTAACAAATGACTCGAATAGTATGCCATACCATCCGTCCCAGCCCATTTTCCAATTACCGTTCCGACCCTTTTTCCGTTGCCGCACTACATCCACATGAATTTCAATCTCGCTCACATCGCCACCATTCAAGCAGTCCCACTCAACAATGACGATGGAAGAAATGTCAAGAGTGGAGCTTTCTCATGTCCTCCTCCACAAGTAGAAAACACCACATCGACCACCTTGGGGTATAAGAAGCTCAAAAACATCATACCGCCACCGTACCACCCACGCTTCATCTCAACGGACGGTCCCATCCGTCCTATATGTACACAAATATCATGACAGAAAGAAAAAGATGTCCATCCGCTAGAACTGGCCCGCTGAAACCGCAGGACGCTGTAGAACAGACTAAACACCAATGACCGTAGCTGAAGAGAAAATGGAAGAGATGGTAAATATCGTATCCTCATAAAGATCGCAATTTGGCTGCGTAAGGTGTGCCGAAGCTCGTAGGAAAGGACAAGACGATTTGAGATAATCACATGTTCCCTGCCCCCGGAACCAGCATCTCGATGCACTTGGTCAGCAAGTTGCTGGCCTCATGCAGCAACTCCCACCTCGTCTTCTTGAACATATCGCGCATCAGGATCAGTAGACCAAGACATGCGTTGCGATCGGGCATCTTCGCCAGGTCATCCGGGGCGCGTACACCGCCGACCCGCTGCAGGAACCGCACCATATCCGTGACCTTGTCCTCGTGTTTGTGAAGTACATATGGGCTCTTAACAGGTCCATCGAGAGCGTAGCCGTATGACCAGACGATGAGCGTAGCAAAGTAGAGGACCCACGGCCGGTTGAGCAGGAAGTCGTCACGCGCGGAGTATTTGTAGACTGTTGAATGCGAGCCATGGGCAGGACCAATGCCATGTTCTTCCGTGAGCATGACATTGGACAGGAACTGCAGTGCGTAAAAGACGGCGTCCCGTGCGCGCGCTGTTGGTGCCCAGCCGTCCTTCATCCTCCGTTGCGCTCCGTTGTAGTCCTGAGGCGTGATGGAGCGACCGAGCAGTCTGTTCGCACCAGCATAGATCTGGCAGTCGACGATATCGACATGCATTGCCATGTGGGCCAAGTGATGAAGCACAGTGCGTGACTCAAACACATTCTCGTCACCCACGCCCACACCATCCGCGTAGGTGTGACCAGTGCCAGCTTGGCTGTGCGGCTTGGCTAGTGAATTATCAAAGTCCTGTTTCCAAAAGTCAAACGCGCGTGTCAGTGAGCCACGCCATTTGTCTCGTCCGCCTAGAGCCTGTGAGACGCCGAGCGAGCTGACTTGTAAGTCTCGTTGGTTCATGTGCCAAGACACGCTTAGTAACCCTGCCATAAGGATCGTCCTCCCGAAGGAATTCGTCCTCACACTCTGGCCATTGAGAGTTTTCTTCAGACCGTCCAGGAACGTCGTTGGCTTGATACCGCTGGAATGAAGGCCGGTCTCGATCCGCCCGACTTCGGAGCTGCTTGTGGCTGACCATAGAGCCTCGTCGCAGGGTAGTGGCAATCGCATCTCGTGGGCGACCATCACGGCGCTGTGACCGAACATGGTTGCATGTATGCTGTCCATGACGAAAGCTAAGAAGGCGGCCCTTCGCGTAGCTTCGTTGGTGATCCAGTGGTTCCACCACTCGTCCGGACTGTTTCCAGGTCCTCCGGCCTTGCCATCCTTGATGCTGGGAGGCGAGTCCATGGCTGACCGACCGATTAGAGAGCTGCCACGACGCATGAGCGTGAGTGTCGTCGCGTGGTGTATGTGTGCTCGCTCATGCAGAGGACGCGTCGAGTACATCTTCTCAAAGACTTCGAGAAGCAACAGGGCCTGAAACACCCACAATTTGGCAGGCGGCCTGAAATCGGCGTCCATGAAGATCTCCCAGCGGAGATGCCACGCTAAGAAATTCGAAAGCTGCGAGCACACCTGCGTAACCTCTTGACCGTGGCTCCTCTCCAAGCTCGATGCGCCAAGACACATGATGCAAAGTAGCAGGAGATCTGGACAAGACGCAGCGTTGAAGGTCGGCTTGTGCAGGATGGGTAACTGTGGATGAAAGTGTATCCAGTAAGACCCGATGTAAGTCTGCATCATGTGCAAGCTCAGCACGTGATGGTCGTCGTCCCTGTTGCCCTCGAGGAGATCTTCTTTCTGCTTCTTGACCGGTGCATGATCAGTTTCGTTGAAGCGGCCGGTGATGAGATAAAGCAGGTCCTTGCGTTTCTCCTCGGATAAAACGGACTCGGGAAGCGTCGTATCGAGAATGCTATTGACGGCCATTGGGTGAGATGGAGGGGCGGGATTGCTGAAGTAACCTGCTACTGATGGATCGTAGTTGAAATAGGGTGCCTGCAGTCCGATCTGCGAAGAAGCGCCACCTGGTGCGCTCACAGTAGCGGTAGCAGCCGGGTAGCCCATTGGTGACGCACCTGGCCCCAAGTTTGCGTCGTTGAATAGCCAAGCCGCAAAGTCATCCGCCATTGCAAACGGAGACCTGCTGTAGCCCTCACCGCCAAACATGGGAATGGCATAGGAGGGTGTCTGCTCTAGCATGGCCTCAGACACGCCGTTCATCCTCGTGTCGATTTGCGTTGTCGCTTCTACACCGTTCATTGGCGTCTGTCCGGAGGTGCCGTTGTAGTACTGGCCGTCCTCGGTTTTGGACACTGGTGTGCCGCCTTGCTGGGGATACTCGGGCGGAGGGAGCGACGCGAATGGTGGAAAGTTTTGCTGCGTCTGGTATCCACTGCTGGGGTTGCTCTGATACGTGGAGGCTGCAGAGCCTGGATACGATTGCGTTGGCGTGGCCGCAGAGTTGTACGGCGAGCTAGACCCGTATGACGATAGGTTCGAGGTCTGCGCACGCAGTTCGGGTCTTTGGAAGCTGCCGTTGCCCATGTGTGGGGAATTGTGAAGGGACGGACGGCTCCCTCCGAAGTTGCCAAATGTGGAGGGGCGGGGTGGGGGTGCAAAGTTCCCAGCGCCCTGGGACTGCATATCATAGGGCTGTGGCTTGGAATCATGACCACTCCGATACGAATCGTCGCTTCCGGCCCTGTTCAAAGAATCCTGTCGGCCGATGTTGGGTGCCGGGGAATGGAAACCTGGTGGCGACATTTGTGTTCCTGGCGCATTCGAATTTGCGACACCAGATGCAGGGGACTGCAGCCCGAACGACCGCTCTGACCCTCCTGGTTGCATCTGCGGCGAATTAGCGGGGCGGTCTGGCAGGGCACATGGGAGCCACGTACCGGGGGGGAGTGCTTCGAAGAGCTGTGCTGGCCGGGCGCGCCATTCTTGTTTGCCATGGCAGCCGTCACAATGGGGTTGAGATTCTGCATGAAGGTGTCTTTTCGCAGCAGCTGCGAGCCCCGCGCCGTGTGCCTCTCCTTGTGTCGCGCGCATAAGTCTTGTCGGACGAAGGACCGGTGGCAGTCGGGGAAGTCGCAGTGGTAGATCATTTTGGGATTGTCTGTAGAAAGTCAGCAGTTGATCGTCCGGTGCGTGAGCAGCTGGGAGATGCAGGGTGCGGCTGTGGAATAGGCAGAAGGTTGTGGACGCACGATTCAGCTGGTGCCTGTACAGATGCTCTGCCCGCGAGTAGCTCTTGCCGCAGCCCTCGTGCGGGCACTCGAACTTCTTGTCCAGGCCCTTCCTGCTCCTCCGCCTCTTGCGCGACGAGCCCGAGGCCTCGCCGTCGATGCCGTCGCCTCCATCGTCGTCTTCTTCGCGGTCGCGCCGGCGGCCTCTCCCGTCGTCCTGGTCCGGGGAAGCGGGGGTCGGCTCCCCAGCGCCGTTTTCTGGGGAAACGTCCATTTTCTGGGGACCAAAGTCGGACGCGTGCCCTGCGTGCATGGAGAGTATTTGTGCCGTCATCGCCAGAGGGGCCTCGGCGGTGTGCTGGTACGACACCCTGGCGCGTCTTGTTGACGTGAAGGGTGCGGGCGAGGCGCGGCGGTGCTAGGGCGGTGCTGTGTAGCGGCGTGGAGGTTTCGCGGTGGTGTCAGTCAAGGCGTCCGAAAGGCAGTCCGAGGTTGGCGCGCATGCTCTGGCGTCCGAGGTCCAAGTCACTCGCGGGGAGCACAGCACGCCAGCAGGAGCAGAAGCAGGAGCAGGAGCAGGAGCAGAAGCAGACGCAGAGCAGAAGCACGTTGAGGCGCGGCGATCAAAGCACGGCGAGCGTTGTACGGATAGACGGTCACGAGACTATGCGGGCTGCTGGCGGTAGCCGGTGGTGTTGCGTGGGGCGGCGGCGGCGAACTGCAGTCGGGACGATGCTCAGCACGATTAGCGCTCCTCGCTGGCCCTGGGACGGCGTGGGGAAGACGGAGACGTGGATATCGGGGGGCGGGAGTGGGACTCGGGAGGCATCAATTGATGGGCGGTATGGTATGTAAGCTACCCGCCATCCGAAGAGGGCAAGGTCCCAAGGACATGCATGTGGCATGCACGCAACATTTGAACGAAGCGCATCAGCCGCCGCCGGAGAGGGAGGGGAGGGGTAGGGCGGCCCCAACGTGCCAGATGACCTCGACGACACGTCGCACGCACACGCCCGTGAGGCATTCCAGCACAGCTTCTTGACCGATGCCACCGACGCCGCCGAACATGCAGCTCGACGCTTCTCCCAGCCCTCAGCCCGCCGAAAGTGTGGAGATGCTGGAGAAGCGAAGCCGCGTGGGATGTCGGCGCGTGGGGGGTGGGCCAGCCGTGCCAGCCCCCCAGGACCTCTCGAATCCTACCCACCTATGCAATGTCCTGCTATGCACGTACAGGTAAATGCTTTCGTAAGAGACGGCGGACACGTCTTCGTTATCACGTCGGCCCTGCAGTACATCCCCATCGCATGCGCACCGCTTCCGCCGCCCTTACATTCAATCTGGCTGCCCGACCCGCCAAACAGCGCTAGAGGGCGATTCCCGCACCTATCAACGTCCCTATCAACTTGCCCTCACCACCATACGATATCGCCCCCATCAGCACGCTCACTAAATCCCATAACCTCATCGCACGTGCACTCTCGCCCGTCTTCCCGTCCCATTGGTCTCCGTGGCGGCCGCTCCATTCCGACTCCGTCAAGCCTCGCCAATCACGGCGTCTTACCCCAGATCACCCAGACCCTCACGGCGTCGAGTGCCACCAGGCCAAGCATTCGAGTCGTTATTGTGGCGCTGGGCTCGAGGCCGGAAAATAGTGCGGCCCTATTACCCGTGCCGTGACTGGGCAAGGTTACTTTGCTTTTGCGACCAAAGCGGTCGACGAGGGCCTGTCGCTGAGATGCATGGAAAAGCCTGGGGGGACATGCTGCTGGGAGACTCGCCTTGCTCGTCGTGTCTTCCAGCAGATGCAAAGGCATATCGGAACTCTGACAAAGCCATCAGTTACACCGAGTACAGAAACGGTGAACAAAGCAACTGTCACCCGCGTGCCCATCCTCCACCACCAGCGCCTTGAACGCCTCTTGTCTCACCATCCGCTCCGTCTCCTGGGCGGCACAACCAGCCCTCAACCGGCGAGAAAGTCCCCAGGGCCAGAGCCTCGGAGACGCGCTCCAACGCCTCCGCCAGCCTCCTTGTGCTTCACTTCTGCGCCTATTACGGATCTATACGGAGTCATGGGAGCCGCCAACCTACTCGCCCGCCCTATTTTCCTTTATCATCGACGTGCTTTTTCGTCTAGCGCAAAAGCTACTACTTTGCTCTTTCCCAAGTGCGAATGCGAACTGCTGAGGCTCTCGCGAGTACATTATCGGATCCAAGACATTACTTGACGGATATTCCAGTGGCGCCAATCAGATGGCTCCCGTGCTACATGTACCTCACTAACGCGCTTTTATCTCGTAATGGCGCATGAGATCGTGAGCCGAGTCGGTTGGAAGATCGCAGGGCACGCGACAGCTGCCGCAGGTGGCGACGATGGAATTCCAAGTACCTGAGAGTCCAAAGGTCGGATCTGAAACTCATGCGCACGCTCCTATAGCACCTGAGACACATGTGTATCCAATGAAACTCCAAAATCAACCTTTACCCTCCCAAAATCGTTCCATTACTACAAACGGCGCCGAAGACAATGCGTGCGACTATGCTGGTATCTCTGCACAATCCGAAACCCATCCTCACCAGAATTCCCAACATAACATCCCCAGCATTAAAAATTACCATCCCAGACATTAAAGTTGCGAACCTGCAGCAGCTATGCATGCACCTCGTTCTTCTCGGCAGCCTTATCCTTATCAGGATCTGCGGTCGCTTCGGCATCATCTTTCTCCGCCTTCTCCGGCTCCGCTGCGGTTGCTGTCTCTTCTGCCTGTGGCTCCAACTCTGCTTTCTCCTCGACGTCCTGCTCAGGCACTGCGGGCTCTTCTGCAGTAGCGGGTGCACTGTCATCTTCGACAGAGGTCGCCTCGGCATCCGCGCTGTCTGTGTGGGGCTCTGAGTCGGCCTCGCTTGCGGGCTGCGATCCGATCTCAGCGCGAACGTGGGAGTCCGCGGGAACTACAGGTTCGGGTTCTTCCGCAGGTTGGGCCTCCTCGTTTATCGGTGACTGCTCTGGCTCTTGCGATTCTTCGTCCGATGTTTCCGGGGTCTCCACAATCGTTTCCTGGTCTGAGGCGGCACCAGGTTCTTCTTTCGCAGGCTCTTCCTCTTGCTCTTCCTCTTGCTTTCCCTCTTGCTCTCCCTCTTGCTCTTGCTCTTGCTCTCCCTCCTGCACTCCCTCCTGCACTCCCTCTTGCACGGCCTCTTGCTCTCCCTCTTGCTCTCCCTCTTCTTCCTCGTTCTCTTCCACGACAGTGTGAACAGACGTGGCGCCGACGGACGGCGAGTGACGGTGTCGCTTTGTGGTTCCAGCGGTTGATAGATTGTGATCTCCTGTGTCAATCATGCTGGTATTATCCGAGTCCAGCGGTCCTGGACCAGATGGTTCCCGCTTCAGGATCAAAGGCGGCGGTATCGACTTTGTCTCCGTGGCCTGCTCCTCGCCTTCAGCTTCCGGGGGGATGGTATAGTTCTCCCCGCTTATCAGCCCATAGGTCTCACACACCGTCTTGAAGAAGATGTAGAGCCCGGTTCGGCCTTCAACCTTCCAAAACATTTCGCTGTGCTGAAACCACGCATGGGCAAATATCCTATACACACGCCGAAATATGTTGGTCAGATTCCGTTGCTGCGAGTGCTGTGTGTTCTGGTCGGTGGCCATGGCTAGTCTTGACGGGAAGGTCTTTGGCGACGTGAGAAGATTGGCGGCCCAGTCCAGTGTATGGCAACAATAATCGATGGCGCAGCATGATTTGGGCGGCTCGTGGACAGCGCAGAGATACTGCCATTCGGAGGCGCGCATTTCGGGGCATGTGATGGAGGAGCAAGCTGGGTGGTCGGAGAATAGGGCGATTATGAGCGAATTCACTTTTTGCGTGAGAAAGCGACACAGCTCGTAGAGCCACAGCGTCTTGTCCACGTTGTCGGGGGGCTGCGCCAGCTTGTATGCCATGTCTCGGTCGATCGGTATCGTGGTGTTCGTACCCGGGGGATGTGTGAGGAAGTTGTGCAGCGCTTTCAGATGCTCCGTCAGTTGAAACGCGGATTCTATCTAGAGGTGGTGTTAGCATCGAACGCCCATTCTGTGCCGCATCGGGATGCATTAGGCGCATGCTCAAATCGTACCTCAGAAAGGTCTACCAGTGGCGGTCCCTCTGCCATATCATCCGCTTTCGTTCCGGGCTGTATCCTCCGCGATGCGCCATGGTCTAATGTGCTGAAGAGCTTCTGCTGCTCCTCGGTAGGTGCCATTGGGGACTTGGGGCCCAGCTGGTCTTCCGCGATCGGCGGCGGGCTGGGAAGTCGCGGGGAGCTTGAGGGCGACGCAGCCATATTGTGTAGGATAGGCGAAGGGAATGCGACGGAGTGAGCGTGGTAGGCGGGCGTGCGATGGTTGTCTGTTGTTCGCTGTTAGGCCGAAGGGACCTCGAACCTGAACATGGAGTTCAGCCACTTTGTTTGGTACGCTAGCCCAAGATGGGAGAGGCTTCCTGCCACACGAAATTGTTGATCGGCACTCCGTTGACAGGTGCTACCGCAACGTTGGGTGACCAGGTCCAAGTCCACAGAATATTGAAACATAAGTGGATCGCATATTCCCCGAAGTTCCTTACTCAAGAACCATCTGTCACTGTTGTGCGCCGGCCCGTTTCTGTCGTCATCTCGGAACACCGCAGCAGGGCATCGGAATCGGAACCCAGCAATTCCCCCTCTTTGATCTATCTTCTGCGCATTCATCTCCTCCGTCGCTGTGAATGCGACACATCTAGATTCTTCGTTCACGTCGTCCACCTCTACACCTTCCCCGTCTCATCTCTCATCCATCAATCACGGTTTTCCGACTTACAATAACCTCCATTCGGCTCCTCTCTTTTTGCCACCACAACCTTCACGCCTTTCATCATGGACCCTGAATCCGACGACGAGATCCCCACATTGGTACAGCCAGAGTCGAGCATCGGAGTAGGAGGTCAAGGTGATGAAGTGCCCAGCCTCGTAGCCACAGCCGGTGCACCAACGTCTCATAAAGTTCCCATCACAATCATTACTGGCTACCTTGGCGCCGGAAAAACAACTCTACTCAACTACATCTTGACCGAACAACATGGGAAAAAGATCGCAGTCATTCTCAATGAATTTGGTGACTGTAAGTCTCCACCCATTTCCATAACCCGCAATGCTACGACACTGATGCGTTCTAAGCAATCGACATCGAAAAGCAACTCACAGTATCCGACCAAAATTCAACGCAAGCGAAACCGGTCGACTTCGTTCCCCTGGCTAACGGGTGCATCTGCTGCTCTGTGAAGGATGTCGGCGTTGCAGCGATCGAAAATCTGATTGAACATGGTGGAGGTTTCGACTATATCCTTCTCGAAACTACCGGCTTAGCTGATCCCGGAAACATTGCGCCGTTGTTCTGGCTCGACGATGGTTTGGGGAGTAGTATCTTCCTCGATGGAATTGTGACGTTGGTCGATGCTAAGAATGTGTTGAAGAGTCTGGATGAGGGAGAGGGCGACGGCCCGGAAGAGGTAGAGAAGAGGAGGCTTGAGCATGAAGAGGGGCATGAGCATAAGGGCCCGCTATTGACGACCGCGCATCTACAAATCAGTCATGCGGACGTCGTTCTGATTAACAAGACGGATCTTGTTTCGGAAGCGGAGCTGCAGAAGGTGGTTGACCGAATACAGTCTATCAATGGCCTCGCGAAGATCAAGACTACCACAAAAAGCCAAGTACCTCAGCTGGAAGGCGTGATACTGGATCTTCATGCGTACGACCAAGTCACGGATGCGGATCTCAAGTTCGCGAGCAAGGGGCATAGCCACCTTGATCCTGTAAGTGCGACCCTCGGTATCTTCTCATCGCCTAACGGAATTTCCAGTCGATCACCACATGCACAATCATCTTCCCACCCATATCACCATCTCAAGTAGACAAATTCGACCGCTTCCTAAGGAGCGTTCTTTGGGAAGATGAACTGCCGGACAACATGTCACATTCAAAGTTCGAGATCCATCGGCTCAAAGGGCGCATTCCTGTTCAAGACGGCAGATTGCTTCTCCTACAAGGCGTAAGGAACATCTACGACATGAATGAGGCAAAGATCGAATCGGGGCAGGAGAGCGACGATGCGAAATTAGTGCTTATTGGAAGGGGAGTCGACGAGTCGGCTTTTCGCGATAGTCTACGGGCTACTTTGGAAGGAGTGTAGTTCGGTGGAGTATGAATTGCCCCCAGAGCTACCACCAACCATTTATATTATTACTTTGTGTTGCAAAGATGGACGCCGATGAAAAGGTTGTGTAGAGCTGGCGAGTTTGACAACTGTCGTTAGATGTTACACCAGGTGCAAATACTGTTAGATGGTAGTGATGGTGGTGATCGTCGTCTCGTCGTCTTGACCATCGTGGTTTCGGCCGTAAGTCGTGTGGAGGCAATTCGGAAAACGATTTAGCATGTTCGCAGCTACATTTGATAATCATGCTGTAACGATGACTGCCTTGAACTTTGACATGGATGTCAGCAAGGTAAAAATACTCACAGGAATTTGGTGTTCTGTATTCCAGCTGAGGTACCTCGCGTCGTCGGAAAAGATTCGGTTGTGCTCCGCCAAGCCATCTTCAGCTCACAGAATCTCACAAAAGAGGATGTCAGGTGTCGAAATTGCTGATGCACCAAGACTTCGTGTATATTGTATACCGTATCGACACGGGCATTATCTCAACATTGAGTCACGGAATGTATACCCACAGGCGGTGCGCACACGAGCTGTGTGCTGATGGTCATCTCTACGGCCGTTGGAATTGGGAAGAATCTCAGAACAGAAAATATTTACGAGCTTCGGAGGCAAAAGAGGAGTTTTGGAGGCCGAAAGAAGTATAAAAAGGCCTTCCTCTTCCGTCCCATATCCTCATCATCTTCACCATCTTTTTCTCGGACCACCACTTCCAACATCTCTCCCCAGTCAAACACTCTTCGTAGTCTCTTAAGACACTCTACCCAAAGCACAATGCAGTTCAAACTTCAAACCAGCCTCTTGGCCGCTATCCTTGCCACTACGGCACTTGGAGCTGCCATCGAACCGACGCTCACTGCCACCGAGCCTGCAGTCCCTGCACCGACCGGAGAGAGCGAGAACTTCAGCGCCGCGGCATCGAACTTGATCACTGTTTGCAAGGACTATGACTTCAAAGGATGCACCAACTTTAGCGGAACAGAGGGGACCTGCTGTAAGTCCATGGACCAACTGCACACATGGCACTGGATTCATATACTGATACTTCCTCTTTTGATTTGTAGATAACCTTCCTGGCGAGTGGAACGATGCTGTTAGCTCTGTCCGAGCTTGGCTTGGCCATTATTGCTACATTTACCAGTAAGTACTGCCTTGAGGTTCTGTTTGACGAAGCTAATTTCCGAAGGGACTCCGCTTGTGGTGGATTTAGGGGCGGACCGGTTCAGGACGACAATGCCCACAACAATCTGGGCAAGCAGGGCTGGAACGATGTAACCAGTTCCTTCGTGTGCTTCTTGAAGTAAGCATTCCTCAACAGAATCGCCAAGGGGCAGAAATTGTACGCTTTTTCGTTGCGGATGTGCCCCTGGACGAATGGAAGCAATGGAAATGGAAAGACTGGCATTGCGACGTGTTGAGGTGGTGTTCTAGAGGCTTACACTCTCTTGTGTTTCTTTCCTTTGTCCTGCTCTTTCCTGTTCTTTCTCTGCGCTTTTAAGCACTTTTCTGTCATTACCTATAGTACCAGCAGTTAGCAAAAAAATAGATATCTAGATGCTCTATTATTTCATCCAACCCACTGAACCTGTGTAACTACACAAGCATCTAGAGCTTCTGGTAATAGCTCATCTAGTTTCAAGATCCTTCGGGCCACATTCTTCTTGAGATGTACAACCAGAGTCGTCACAATTCAGTCAGCTGCAGTTGGCTCATCACCCAGGTTCAAAGACACCGATTCTTCCATCCCAAAGACACTGATTCTTCCATCCCAAAGCGCTGGTTCTCCAGTACTAGCTCCAACGCCGATCGAAAACAAATGATGCAGCCCTTTCGGTCGGTCGTCAAAACTGCAAGCAAAAATGTATGTTTGTCTTGCAATTCGTGGTATTTGATGATAATCTAAATGCTAGTTAAAGCGAGTATACTTGCGTAGCACGAGCTGCGAATGACTACGAAGCATGAACTGGACACAAAGAAAATTACAGATCAATAATAATTAGGTTATTTCCGTGAGCTCTGAGCTGTACGAGGTACTACACAAAGAGATTGTAATACTAGCGCTGCATCTTGGTTGAGAGTTTATGCATGAGTCGGACCTGCGTTGTGTTACTCTAGATCTATACTAATGCAGTCTAGAAGGAAGTTTCTTCGAGCCTTCATTCAGGCTTGAAATACTACTTGCCAATGCGAAGTGATAAGTTCTTTTCGGTGATTTCAAGCGGAGCCGATGTTTAGAACAACACCCCTACAACATCTTCATAGAAGTAGGTGTGCAGTGCATTGGATAGCGACAAGGAACGTAGGGTAGCTCATGCGTACGCACTTCCGTAGGTAAGAATACATCTGCATTGAAGGACAAAAATCTGTAGAAGACATGGCTGTTCTAGTGTACATATGAACAGCTATAGACGGTTACAGCATTGCGGTACACAAAGTACATGGCCACCTTTTCGAGAGTGTGTGCCGGCGGATTGGCTGCAACGAGAGATAGCTATGTGGTAACGAGGGCGAAGGCGGCAAGCCAGCGAGAAAGATAACGAAACAGGAGTATCGTAACTACACCCAGAAGAAGGAAACGAGGGCAAACTCGATAGCTAAAGTGAGTGTCTAGAGGCTGCTTAGTTGGCTCAATAATTACTAAATACCTTCTTGCGCTCTGTGGATGATACGCTGAAGTATGTTGGAGAAGTGGCTGCAAAGAGAGGTAGATGAGGACGAGCATCCTGTTCAGTCCAAATTGTACTAGTACATGTGCGATTATACCAGTTGCACACGACAGACTTCAATTCCGTACAGAGTCGTACGAAGTGGACCAACGTCAAATCGCATGCTGACATAGTACTCAAGGTATAAACGTGGGCCGAACTCGCATCTTATTGTAGCGAAAATAAAAAGAGCCAGCTTGCGCTTGTTTGCGAAGACAAACCACCGCCAATGTTTGAAAGGAGCTCCTGCAGTCCCAGGGTGTTACATTATATAAAGTGTGTAGCACCAGGATGAACAATACATAGGCAGGCCTTAAAGAAATTCATTCATCCCACTCCAAGTTGATTATGCCCGCTCTCGCTTGTTTAGCGCGTGCTATCACCTCGGGCGGACTGCTGAGGTACAGACGTACAGAGCCTAAGTCAGAGCCTAGCCCCTCGTACATGCCCCAGTCCAGGCCGGCACGTACAACATGATAGCAATTGTCCTGCAATGTACCAGGAACGAACGTGCTTCCAATGTCAGCTTCGTCCCAAGGAATGCTGTCTTTCCATGCCTCCACAACGGCTGGAAGAGCTTCCAGGCCTTGTTCTGCCATGCGTCGAAGCAAGTCTGATTCGTAAAACTCGTGGGCCGGGCTGGTTCGGGCTTCCAACATCAGATGGCGGTCAACGACCACCGGGTTGCCATCGTCGTCGCACATATCCATAATTTTGGTGTATGCGTCATGCCTGGAACCCGCGATGCAAGCACGTGCACATTGGGGTCGCATGGCGGGACGAGCCTCGGCAAGCTTGACGAGCGTCCACCCAGCAGGTACAGTGGGATACCATATCCAGTATGGTAACTCATCATCCGGTACGATATTGACAGTGTCAACGAGACGATGAATGTCATTATTCATGACCCATCGAGCGTGGATAGCTCTCCTCAAAGTCTTCACTTCGCTCGGGTGCCACGACGTTGCAATCAGTTCCAAGATTTCTGGATTGCGGTGAAGCCAGTTGGCCATCGCAAAACTTTTGTAGACTCCTGGCAGTACACAGTGAAGCTCGTAGTCAATACTCCGGCCGGGGCGGCGCAATCGAGCGTAACGGTCGAGGTTTCCCTCAAATGCGGCTACGAGAATCAGGAGATTCTTGTGCATGGTCGGTAGGTCTGCCGGCAGAGGCGAGTCAAATAGCGCTATCTCACTTTCGGTGAGATCGTGTGGTTCGATTTTCACCGTCTGTTCGCCAATGCCCTTGTCCTCAGTGATGTCGAAATATCTCCAGGGACTATCATCAGGTGAATTGAAGTATTTGGTAAACTTCGCACGTGGCGTGAGAGCTGCCAGCACAGCCGTATCAGCGTTCAGGCAGGCGCCCATTTTGGGCTTGTGCGACTGGACAGTGCGTTCGTAGTCGTTCATCACCCCAAATCGAGTAGGGGCGGCCATGATCTGGTCGTAGATGTGCCTGGCCCCCTCTGCCGCTGGACCAACTGTATTTTCCCGAGCCTCTTCTGCTATGCAAGGATCCGGAAGTAGATCGAGCTCGCTGTAGAGTCGCGAGTATCCGGCCACGGCACAGGCGCGGCCGACCTGATAGCGCATATCGGGGAAGGCCGTCGCTAATTGGCGGTATGTTTCCTCTTTGGCCACACGTGGGTACCAGATACAGTAAGGATGCCATGCTGCGTTCTGCATCAAATCATCGTCAGGCACCCGATCGTTCATGATCAAGCAGGCATTCCGCGCTCGCGCAAAAACTTCTTGACCCTCAATGCCACACAGCTCGTCCACCTTGGATGAGAGGGCGAAGCCCAAATGCTTTCGAAGACCGTTCACGACGCATAGCCGCACTACATCGTTTCCTAGGTGCCTAGGAAGAGCGTGACCGGCAAGCGCTGACCGACAGTCGTCCGATTTGAAGGATGTCTTGGTGAGAAGCCGGGCAATGGATGGTGGCATTGTAGCGTGATTGGCGTAACTGTGTTGTTCTGGAAAGATTCAGATGGTAGGAGGTTGTAATGATTGTGTCTGAGTCTTCTTGCAAGGTGGGTGACGTGGATGTGCGAGGACAAGAGTGGAGTCACACCCTGCAGAACATTTCGAGGCTGGTGAACTAGGTAAGTTACCAAACTGGTACGGATGGGCCCGCGCCGCTAAGAGCTACGGCGCATGTAGCCTGGAAGCTTAATTGCACCTTATGCACCTCCGCCCCAATCTCACGTTGAGCCTGCAGGTTGCCAAGTTGCCAAGCCATTAAGGCAGATCTTGCTTGGACGGGTGTACCTACGGGTGACAATTCCATCGAAATCTGTTTCTGAAAGTGTGCAGCTGTAGAGCCAAGTTCCAGCTTTCGCCTTGAGGCTATTGCGGTGTTTCTGGTAATGATCTCGTCTGGTGTTCTCGTATAGTGGCAAACGAACGAAATCTATTTCACTCAGCTTAAACCAAGGCAAGGCGGGCATTTGGTTGGACCTGCAGGTGACATATACGGAAATCTATTCTACCGTGCTCACACTTTAAAATCTATCGTTAGGCTAATCTGGACTGGGTTCCGCTTTGCCCTGGTAGAGTCCGCCACGGTGCTACAGTAACCCCCCCCCCCCCCCCTGGCACGGCTT